>Ga0182030_10000152_pt1 | contig 115606 bp, 103 predicted proteins | sample 812S3MmetaG_FD_121299 | JGI IMG/M metagenome (GOLD analysis project Ga0182030, IMG submission 121299) | Permafrost microbial communities from Stordalen Mire, Sweden - 812S3M metaG (Illumina Assembly) | ecosystem: Environmental > Terrestrial > Soil > Wetlands > Permafrost | place: Sweden... | reverse complement strand
CCCGCCCGCCCGATGTCCAGTCGAGAGCAATCGACAGATCGGCCTTCCGATGCCCACCGCTACTGTGATCGAGATGGACTACGTCGAACCGCCTGCGGATCCTAATGAGTGGACGGATGAGCAGTGGCTTGAGTGGCTGAAGGTAACGGACGATCTTCACTCCGACGAACCTGAAGAGTCGGTTTCGAGTGTTGTGAAGCGAATAGTCAGGTCGACGCCGGGACACGTCATCGGACAGGCGATGCTCGGCATGGCGCAGGCGCTTTATGGTCGCCAAGACGAAGAGGTCGTCATCGTGGCCGAGGGAAACGGGGAGACCTCCAATGACGATCCGTTCGTCGTTACACTCGACGCCGAACATCCCGAACGCTCATCGGTGGTCTTCAAGCCGGGCCCGCATTCTCCAACCTGAGGGACGCGATTCCCAAAGTCGGCACAATGGCCCCCTTCATGAATTGTGGGGTAGGGCACCCTGCACCAACAGCCACCACTCGACGAGTTGCCTGACCCAAATAAGCTGGAACTGCAGTACTTGGAATTCGCCGCAATACTCCTTCCCGCTTGACAGACGTGGAATCATCGAGCACACCCGGCCACTACTCGACGGTGCCCGCCCGCCCTCTGACCACACCGTTGTTGTCGAAGTCAGCAGCGCCTTCGACGTCATACACTTTGGTCATGCCTCACGCGGAAATGGTTGGTAGAAATGATCGGCGGCTTCCGTGGACTATTCGTCATCGATATCCCCACAACAAAATCCTTCGAAGGCTGGCGTGGATCTGGAGCAATCCGATCACCATGGCAATCCCAAGTCAGATCGCCAATCGTCGCTACGATCTTCGTCGGCTTGTCGACCGCCTCCGACGACATTTCTAGTCGAACAAGCTGATGCGGCGTTGCACTCTTGCGGCGGTGGACCGACGGATTTCTTGAATGAGGAGCGCTCACATCGCGGTTTGGCCCAATTGCCAATCTGCCACTCCGCTGAGCTTTTTAGACTGGCAACATGAACGAGACATTCGGTCCGAATGGAGATCTCGCAGCTGAACAACTACTTGCCGAGATGCTCGCGAAGGAATGGAAGCTCAGTCTCGAAGCTCCATTTGAAATGTCAAATGTCTCGTACGTCGCCCCGACCACCGATGGTGCTGTGTTGAAAGTGGCGTGGCTGGGCGATGATGAATCCCTGCACGAAGCCGAGGCCCTCGAATTGTGGGCGGGCAATGGCGCAGTACGGCTGCTGCGACGGATGGGACGAGTCTTGCTCGAAGAACGTGCGATCCCGGGCGATGATTTGTCACTCCTTCCTGAGGATCAAGCACTTGACATCGCGATTCGCGTCGCGCTCAAACTGTGGCTCCCGGCGACTGCGCCGTTTCGTCCAGTCGGACCCGAAGTGTCGAAGTGGCTCGATCGCGCGCAGAGTGCCGGGAGCGTTCTTTTGCCAATGGCGCGCGAATTATTCGAGGAGATTGGCGGGGGCGCCGACTGGCTCGTTCACGGTGATTTTCATCACCACAACATCCTGCGATCTGGTCACGAGTTCGTGGCGATCGATCCGAAGCCGTTTCTCGCCGACCGTGAATACGACGTGGCGGCGTACCTCTGGAATCCCATGGGGAATCAACTTGTGGATCCGGACCAAACGGAAAGACGGATTCAGTCCTTCGTGGCGGCCGGGCTCGATGAGTACCGGATCCGCGCGTGGACTGTCATTCGGGGTTCGTATCTTCGATCGCAGCCCGACTACGTTGGTTGGCTTCGATCACTTCTAGCTTGACGACTACCCGTGTGACGTGGTCTCGTAGAAGTACGTGTCGTCAGTGACGGGCGCCATTGCAAGAATGGACGCCGATCTGGTCGAGCTCTTAAGTTGCGGTGCGCGCGAAGGTCGAAGATCGGTTCATTACTGAGGGGCGAAGGAGATGTCAACATCGTCCACGTTGTGTCGCTGGGGAATGCTGGTGAATCCTCCGGACACTTGACGCAGCGCGGGCACGGGGGTCTCAGACGTGAAGTGGTCACACGATTCCTTCGAGTCCCACACGGTGACAACGAGCCAACCACCTTCGGTTGGGCCAGAGAAATGGTGCTTCTGGCCGTTCGGCATGGCGCCATCGGAATGGGTGGCACCCAGGATGGCCAGATACTGGTCGGCGGTACCGCCCTCGAAGAAGTTGGTAGAGAGATAGGCCATCGTTCCCCCGTGAGTTGACGTTCGGCGAAGGTTAGTGGGTCTTAGCAACGACCGTGTGGCGGAATTCTCCGGTCACGCGGTGTCGCCGTTGGCCCGATACCTTCGCTCGTCAATATCCACTCGTGAAGGTCATGCCAGTACTACTGATCGAGACTCGTGGTCCTCACGTCACCAACGAGCGTCCGCGTGCCAGAACCGACGAACCTTCGATGCTCTATTGTGATATTTCAACGTCGTGCGCGAATCGAAGCTGGGCAGTATTGGCAGATGCTGGCGCAAGGACGTCGATCAAGGGCGACATTCGCCACTGGGCCTATGGTCGCCTCAGGAACGTCAAATGGAACGCCGCGAGCACCAGGACAATTCCGACGTGGGCCCTCCCACTTTCGCAGGTGGCCCACTACAATCGCATTGAATCGTCCATCAATGCATCAATGAGGAGGGCACCATGCTGGGTGACAAGTCGGAACGCTTCCAAGGTAAAAACACGGACCTTGGCAAACTCCAAGCTCACATTGAGAAATACTTGACTGACGATGGCTTCAAGGTCCAGTCGTCGGTGGCCGGCGACAAAGGTACGGTCATCCAAGCGAAGAAGGAAAGCTTTCTACGCGACCTCGTGGACGCCGATCGCGCCTTCACCATCACGATTACTGGCGATCCGTCCGACTTCACCGTGCGATTCGGCGTAGGAAAATGGATCCAGCACCTCGGTGTCGCCGCCCTCGAAGCGCTCCTCGTCGCGGAGATCTTCTTGATCGTCGACATTGCTGACTCGGCGTGGAGCCTAGAAGTCGAAGACAAGATCATCACCGACATGAAGGGTTTCATTGGTTGACCAGAGTAGGCGGGGTCACGTCAAAGTTTGACTGGTCGCGCCGAGGCCGCAACAATCTGAGCCGTGCTCTTCTGATTCACAATATGCTCGACGGGCGCGTCCCCGTCGCGCGTCGCCTACTTTCTCGCCTGGGCGTCGCGGTGTGCTGCGGTGATGGTCGCCTGGCTGATGTTTCGTTTGGATCCTTGGTGAGCAGGGTGGTGCCGGGGGCAGGCAACATACGGCGTGCCATCGACCGGACGGCCTAGTCGGGCGCAGCCCTTGACGTGGCAGTTGTGATGGCGCCACGCCGCCCATACACCGACGACGAGAGTGGCCTCGCCAATGTCCGAGCCGAATCCACTCCAGAATCCGTAGTACGGTCCGGACTCGTTCACGGTGCCGGTGTGGACCTCAAACCAGTGGAACAGTGTGGAGTGCAAGCCGGCGAAAATAACGCCGAGCACGATGACGAGCACCACGAGAACGCCGAACTTTATCCGTGGTGACAAACCGTCGTACTGTTCGAGTACCCGAGCCGCCTCGGTGGGCGCGACGACGTCAGCGTCCGCGGCGGGCTCTGACCCTGTCGATGGTGCGGTGCTCTCGCTCATGTGGTCCTCCTGGAATAGGCAGTGGTCGCGTCATCTCGACGGTACTAGCCGTTTCGAGCTCGGTGATGACTTTCGCCACAGTCTGGCGAGTGAAATGAAGTGCTCATTGTCGCGAACGGCGCCAAGTCGCCCCCGGGCGACTTGTCTTGGGCGAAAGTGATCTCATCGTCACCTTGGTGAAAAGGCCACAGTTGCGATGAATCCGGACCAATTCACTCGGGTCAGACCCTGGGAACGGCTGTGGGAACGATCATTGGCGCGACGCGAGAGGGTCATCGCGAAGCCCCTTGATCATGTCGTCTCACTACGTCAGGTGTGAACATCCTCGACGGTGACCGAGCCACCAAAATAGAGTGAACACATGTCACGGTGAGGGCCAACGGCGGGAGCAATGAGTGAAGTTTCGTGCGAAGGTCGAACCGCCAGAACCCATGAAGGGTCTCGAGGTACCCGCCGACGTGGTCGAGTCGCTGGGCGCTGGAAAACGACCCAACATCATCATCACCATCAATGGGCATTCGTGGAAGAGTCGAATGGCGATCATGCGCGGGCGGTATCTGATCGGCCTGAGCAATGCGAATCGGGCAGCCGCGGGTGTGGTGACCGGTGACGACGTGGAGGTCGATGTTGAAGTCGATACCGTTCCCCGGATGGTGGTGGTGCCCCAGGATCTCGCACAGGCGTTAGCCCTTGCACCGGCGGCCGGCATTGTCTTCGAAGGGCTGTCGTACAGCCGGCGTCGTGAGCTGGTGCTGTCGGTTGAGAGTGCGAAGAAGGCTGAAACGCGTGTGATGCGGATTGAGAAAGTGCTCGCCGTTCTGCGCGAAATGACTTGACATCGCCCGTGATCTACATCGGGCGCGAATGGTCGCGTCAGGGCCAGTTGGTGCGAAGTCAGGTGGTACACGGACGTCTCCCGATGCCTTCAACACACCATCGAAGTGATGACGCGACGTTCCTTGATTCGATACGAGATAATGGGCAGCGTGCGTAAGCAGTACTTCTTTCGACCGCGTGGAGACGCGTACGACGCGTGGGATATCGAACGCCTGATTGAGCAGGCGGCCGAACTACCGGTCAAGAAGGTTTCACTCACCGAGATCAGCGAGATCGATTCCGTCTACTGGTTCGGGGCGGACGGCTCGCCGGCCACGGTGCGGATCATGGTGCGGCACATGCAACTCGTGGAGGCCGTAGATCTGTCATATCCGGTGATCCTGGGGGCGCAGGGACAAGTCATGGATGGCATGCATCGCATCGCGAAGTGCTTGTTCCTCGGCCAGCAGTGGGTGCACGCGGTTCAATTTGAGGAGCAGCCGAGTCCGCACTACACGAACGTTCAGCCCGACGAACTGCCCTACGACTGACGTCACCGTCAGCGACGACGTCAGTCGACGGAATGTCCGAGCGCAATCCTCCTAGGCCTTGGTGATCGAGCGACCGAGGAAGGCCGCGAGTCGGTCGATGGCGGGTGCATCATCCGAGACGGGTTGCGGGGGATCGAATCGACCAGCGCGCGATTGCGAGGCGAGTTGCACTCTGGCGAAGGCTAGTGATTGCTCGACGACGTGCGGCGCCACTGCCAGTACTTGTCCGGTGGCGTGGGCCACGTCCCAACCGTGGGCGAGGAGATCGTAGAGACGGATATGGAGTCGGTCCAGTCCGGTGGCCGAACCAAGAGGGCCCTGAAACGTCCGCTCGAGAACTCCCGGTTCGTCGAATGCGGTCAGCAACACTGACACGGAGTCGCGGTATGAGCCGAGCGGGTCGTCACCGGCGCGGTCGACTCCTCGCTCGGGTGCGGCCTGATCACTCATGAGGGCAGTGAAGACCAGGTTCATCCCGATGAGGTGATTCACCACCTCACGAACGGTCCACTCGCGACAGGGCGTCGGCGCCGACCATTGTTCCTCACTCACCCCACCTATGAGTTCACCCACCGCGTTGAATGCGAGAGATAGCTGTTCGATTGGAGGGTCCGTCGTCGACGTCACATCGACGCCCGCGACGGACGTCGGTGGCGAAGTGATGGTGAGTTCGAAGTGTCCATGGCGTCAGATTGTAGGGCGACGACTCCGAACAAACAATGTCGCGCCCGTACGGCGTGCGCTGGCCCATTCACCAGATCGTGTCGCAGGTGGCGTCAGAGCAGTTCTCGCCGGTACGTACGCAGGTCAACGTCGAGTGACGAAATAGTCAGTGCACCGTGGGGAACCTGAAACTAGTCTCGTGGCGTGGGTGCAGCGGCCGCGTACAGGGCATTCGCGGAGTACGAGGTCAAGGGTTACTCGAACACCTACTTCGAGTGGGCGCTGTCGATCTCTGAGGATCCTGGCGTGTTGACGTTGATCGACGAACTTCCTGTTCGCAGTCAACAACCGAACTTGATCTTCGCGGCGTGTCGTTTCCTCGGCGTCGAACCTGGTCCCTACCGTGTTCTGCGGAACTTCTTGCTGACCCACTGGTCGCTGGTGGCCGAGGTCGCGCTGCGCCGCCGAACTCAAACCAATGAGCCCGGTAGGTGCGCGGTGCTGCTGCCTCTCCTCGCGATGTTGCCCCAGCCCCTGGCCTTGCTCGAGGTGGGCGCCTCAGCCGGTCTGTGTCTCTACCCGGACCGGTACAGCTACGTGTACGACGATGATCACCGGATCGACCCGGCGGGCGGCGTCAGTGACGTGTCTCTCGTGTGCGCCACTCGCGGCGATCCCCCCTTGCCAGAGGCGTTGCCCGACGTTGTTTGGCGAGCGGGCATCGACGTGGCACCGTTGGACGTGCGTGACGCCTCCTCGATGAAGTGGTTGGCGTCATTGGTGTGGCCCGAGCAAGAGTTTCGTCAGCACCGATTGGCGGCCGCGATCGACATCGCGAAGTCGGATCCGCCGCTTCTCTTCGAAGGCGACCTGGTCGACCGACTCGCCGCTGTCGTCGCGAGGGCTCCTCATGAGGCGACCTTGGTCGTCTTTCACAGTGCCGTGTTGTCCTATCTGGATGAGGACCACAGGAGGGACTTCGAGCAGCAGGTTCGTCGGTTGCCGGCGACCTGGATCTCTAACGAAGGCAGTGGCGTGGTTTTCACTCATGAACGCGAGAGAAAGGTGGACCAGGACAACAATCCGACGCCCTTTGTACTGTCGTGTGACGGTCGAGCGGTGGCCCTCGCGGGTGCGCACGGTCAGTCCCTCGACTGGTGGTGACGCCGTCAGGGCCTTCGAGGTACCCTCTTGACATGATCGTGTGCGTGCCCGTCACCAGTGAAGGACAGGTCGATCACCGGTGGGGACGCGCGAAGTTTATTGCCGTGGGCAATGTCACCAGTGGCGTGATCGGGGAGTGGCAGGAGATAGAGGTGTCGTGGGACCATCTCCATGACGAGGGGACATCCGCCCAACACCATGCACGCGTAGCGCGATTCTTGCGTGAGAATCGTATTGAGTCCGTGGTGGCGAATCACGTGGGTGAGGGAATGGTGCGGATGTTGGGCACGATGAAATTGCCCTTGTCCCTGGGGGCAACGGGGGACGCTCGCGATGCGGTCTTGACCGCGGTGTCGACGGTCTCTTGATCGCTACGTAAACCTCGGTCGGTGGGCTATTGACGCTATGTGACGTGAGGGTGATGAGTGGCCCAGTGGACGCCCCCGTCCGACGTGCTCCACAGAGTTTGTCCGAAGTCGCCAGCGTTAGGACCCTCTCCGTCGCCGAACACGATGCCCGAGGTAGCGTTGAACAAGATCACCTGGAAAGTTCCTCCTGCGTCGCCCCCCAGGCCCCGTGCTACGACGGACCAGGTGACGCCACCGTCTCGCGTGACCTCGAGGGAACTACGATCCCCGACGAGAAATACCGTGAGGTCGGACACCGCATGGATCTGGTCGACGTAGCTCGAAACTTGTGAGCCCGTGGTGCAGTGCGTCGTGACGGACTTGAGGGGACACCACGACCGAATCTGCCATCGACGCCCCTGCTCGCGGTAGCGCAAGGTCTCTTTCATTTGCTCACCAGTGCCGGGCTCACTGGCGCACACGTCAAAGAGCGTGCCGTCGGGAGCCGCCGACAGTGTCGTGCTATAGCCACCGCAAGGGTTGGGATGACTCGACCAAGTGACGCCCGCGTCGTTAGTGAACCAGAGTGGCGTGGCGAACGTCCGCAATCCGATACTTTGGCCAGCATTCGTCGTCACGTAGGCACTCGTGCGATTGACGCGAACCAACGCAGTGCTGAGTAACCCGGTCGCCGACTGGAGATCTGCGCCGGCGGGCGACGGCAACACTGACCACGTGCGGCCACCGTCGCTCGAGGACAAGAGCCGCAGGGGAATCTTGAAGCGTGACGCCGATGTCGGCACCGGTCTGGTCGCTTCCCACATCCAGATCGACGATCCGAGCGCGACGACACTGAAGACTGGTTCCGGTTGGTCACCGCGCGTCCACGTGGCCCCTGCATTGTGGGTGATGAACAACTGAGGTCCGTGGACGAAGCCGTCACCGTGGCTATCGAAGGCGAGTGTGCTCACCGGTTCATCGTTGTTGCACGACCACGAGACCACGGGCACTGGGGCGGAGAACGTCGATCTGCCGTCGCTCGCGCGCGCGACCGCGTCACCACAGGTCACTGGTCCTTGGGCGCGCACGACCCCGTAGCCGTGCGTCTGATTGAGGAAGGCAACGTTGACCAGGCTGGTGGTGGACAGTGTTGTCGTCTTAATGGCGACGTCTGATCGGGACGCGTTGGTCGCGCCACGTGTTGACGATTGTTCCGCGGACGCGTTCGTGACGGTCACGGCAGTGACGACCATGCAGGGCAACACCGTCTACGCGATTCTTCGACACCATTTGGCACGCGTGGCGCATTTTTACCACGGTCGGTAGTCGTGCGATCCTGGCAGTGCGAGTCGATCGCACGTCGGCGATTCAGCGCTCGGGTCGTCCTCACGAAGGGACGTGGGACCGTGTCGCGACGGGCGGGTAAAGCTAATAACTAGTCGCCCTGATTCTCCGACGGTCCGTGTCGAGTCAGAACGAGGAGGAGTCAGATCAAGTGTGTGCTCCATCGAGTGCTGCGCGACGGCGGACCCATGGACGGGGAGGCTTTGGACCCGGTCGTGACGGAGGCGTCTGGCAACGAGGGGCGATATGGTCGAGTTGAGTGGTACCGAGGTGGAGGTTGTCATGGAACTGAGCACCGTATCCATCGAGGTGCCTGACGGGCTGAACGTCATCTTGGGCCAGTCCCACTTCATCAAGACCGTCGAAGACATCCACGAGGTGATGGTGGGTGCCAGTGACCATCTGGAGTTCGGTTTGGCCTTCTGCGAAGCGTCGGGTCCGTGTCTTATTCGCACGTCGGGCAACGCCGACGACCTCATCGAGTTGGCTGCGCGAAACGCGGAGTCCATCGGGGCGGGACACTGCTTCATCGTGTGCCTACGCCACGCCTACCCGGTCAACGTGTTGAACGCGCTGAAAATGGTCCCCGAGGTCTGCACCATCTACTGCGCCACGGCGAATTCGCTCGACGTCATCGTCGCTCAAACGGACCTCGGGAGAGGGATATTAGGAGTCATCGACGGAATGCCGCCCGCGGGGATCGAGACGGCTGAGGACCAGGCCGATCGGCGCGAGCTCTTGCGCACCATTGGCTACAAGCTCTGACTGGACCCTCGCCGGGCACAGCGTGGCCGACGTCGAGCGTTGCCACATCCGAGGCTTCGAGGTTGGCGAGACCAGCATTTTGGACTTTGCGCGCAGTGCCCTAGCATGCACTTCATGAACATCATCGTGACCTCATTGAAGGGTGGCGTGGGCAAGTCGACCACGTCGATCTACCTGTCCGCCGCGGCCGTCGAGCGCGGCTACGACCCCGTCACCTTGATCGATGCCGATCCCCAAGCGTCGTCGGCCGAATGGCTCGAAACGTGGCCCGTCGACGGAATAACGGTGGTCGAAGCGCCCTCAGAGCGCACGGTGACGCGCGCCCTGGCGCGCGTCGAGGGCCTTGCCGTCGTGGACACGCCCCCGGGCAACGAGCGCATCACTCAGTCGATCGTCGCCCTGGCCGATGCCGTCGTGGTCCCCACGCGCGCCGGCGGCGTCAAGTACTCGCGGGTGCTCGCCACACTGTCCTTGATCCCCGCTCGCATCCCTCGTGGCGTCGTCATCTGCGCGGCACGCCTCGGCACGAATGACCTCGAAGCCGCGATCGCCTGGTGGAAGGAACAGAAGGTCGAACTCTGGGGCGTCATCCCCGAGCGTGTCAGTATCGCCGCCGGCCCCGAGGCCCGCCTGAGCCGCGACGGTCTCGAGGGCTACGACGCCGTGCTGCATCACGCGCTGCGTGGGTGGCGCTGAACGTCACGAGGCTCACGCGAAAAACTGAGGGGTAGTACCAAATAGAACTCGTCCGTGAGGCCGTGACGGCCTAAGTAGTCCAATCAGGACCAGGTCCACGTCTTTTCGACCTCGCGGGCGATTCGCTTGCTGTCGGCCTTGGTGGCGGACGTGAAGGTGATGACGATGAGGTGCGATAGGTGTCGGATGTACAACTGGACGCCGTAGGCGCCGTTCTTGATCATGGAGGTGGGCAGGGAGTACGTGGCCTGCAGCTGCGTGCCCTTGGCGAACTTCACCTTAGAGGTCACTACGTGTTGGCCGCCGATCGACGACAGACCGATCTTCACCTGGACACCTAACTCATCGAAGTAAGTCGCTCCCGACGGCAGGCCAGCGCTACTCGCCACGATCGCGTTGATATTAGAAGCCTCACCTCGCACGATCGGTCCGACCACGAAGATCTTCACGCCCTTCTTGACGTACTGCTGCACCTGAGTGGTGAGGGCGCCCTTGAGGGCCGGATCGGCTTTGGTGGCGGCATCGAGCAACCCCGAGACGTCTCTGCCGGTGAGGGGGATCTGCAACCAACCTGAGGGGAGCGAGAAGGAGAAGCCGTCCTTGACATCGTGCACCTTGGAACCACTGGCCCCGGCGGGCAGTGTCGTCGCCGCGACCGTTGTCATCGCGAGGACGGCCACTGCGGCGAGACGGTGCACTCTGAGGAATCTCGGCATGATGGCCTTTCTCGTGGGCGCTGGTGGCAGCGCCGCGACGTTGACAATCTAACCAGGTTCCGCGAGGTGACCGTCGAGGGTAGCGCGCCTCTACACCTTTTCGTCCTGCGCCTGGGCGGCGGCGAGGACGTCGGGGGGCACCACGGTGCCGGGTCGGTTGCGCGGGTCGTTCGTGAGGAATCGTCCCAGTAACGGGATCTCGGTGATCGATTCGGCGCGTAGGATCGCCGCCACCACCGGCACGAAACTCTCGGCGGCGGGGTAGACGATGTAGCGCGGGAGCCACGCTGGGTGGAACTTCGCGTTGAACAGCCACAGCGACTCAATGGGCAAGACGCCCGAGAGCCGCTTGAGGGTCCAGCGCTCGACCCGGGTGAAGGTGCCCTCGCCGCGCTCTCCGTCCAGGACCGAACGAAACGCCGCGAAGTTCAGACTGAGCCCCTGGGCGCCTTCGTCCTTCAGGTGCGCGATGGTCGAGCACAAGGCGTAATCGATGAGTCCGTTGGGGTGCTCTCCAGGGTCGCGGCGCATGAGGTCCAGTGAGTAACCCTTGATGGCGGGCGACGGCACGAACTGGCACGCGGCCGCGGGTTTGCCGTCGGGCCCGTAGACGAGGGTCAACAAGAGCCCCTTGTCCTTGGGGTCGAAGAGGCGTCCGAGCATCATCGAGAAGCCGCGTTCTCCCTCGCCTCGTCGCAGCATCGAGATGAGGTCGAGCACGCCCGTGACCTGGGCGGGGTCGATGTCGGCGGGGTCGAAGAACTCCACCGTGTAGCCGTGCTTCTTCAGGCGAGTGCAGGCCTGGCGCAGACCCTTCATCTTGCCGCCCTCGAGGGTGAACTTCTGGCAATCGACGATGGCCTCGTCACCGAGGTACAAGTAGTGCATACCCGCGGCGTGATACGTGGCGAGCCAGTCGGCCCCAGCCCCCATCACCGCGATGGTCCAACCCCGCGCCTCGGAGTACGCGCGAAAGGCGTTGAACACCTCGGTGCGCTCCGCATCGGGGCCGACGGGGTCGGGCGAGATCAGCGCGACGCCGCCGTAGACCGCGTAGGCCACGAGGGAGTCGCGAAAGAAGAAGAACTGCTTGTCGTCGCGCAGCGCGAAGTAGTCCAGGGTGCCGCGTCCGTGACGACGCACGATATCTCGCGCGCGCAACTCGGCGACGCGCCGTTCAGCGCTGGTGCCAGTGGTCGAGAGGCGCCGGTCCACCACCGGGCGAGTGACGACGTAGAGAGCGGTCACCACGAGGGAGATCCCGATGGTGAGTAGCACCGGGTCGACGAAGTCGGTGGCCCGGTCGGGCAAGAAGATGTTGTACTGGCCGATGAGTCGTTCGATACAGCCCATCACGACGACGCCGAAGTTGGGCAGCACGTAATGGTGGCGCGCACTGGCCTCGATGCCCAACGCGGCCGCGATGACCGCAATGACCGCGATGACCACCAGACGGGGCAGGATTGAACGGGCGGTGGTGCGATCTGAGGCGGCGAGGAAGTGACGGCGCTGCAGGACGAGGAATGTCGCTAGCCCCGCGGCGACGACCGACGCGAACAACGAGCCCCCCCGCGCCAGGTGAGCGATCACCGTCAACGCCAAGGCCGTGAGCGCCAGGAACCAGGCGCGCCGCTGTCCGCGCCGCACGCCACGCGCGAGCATGATCATCGCGATGCCCGCGACGGCGGTCACCACAGCCGCCGATTGGGCCACCCCGAGCGGGAGGAAGGTCAAGACCGTGTGCAGTCGATTGCGAAGGGGTGGTGAGGCGGTGACGGCCACGTTGATGAGCCCGTCGAGGGCCAGCAGGCCGCTCGACCAGCGACGGATCGATCGCTGGTGTCGCTGGGACTGCAGCCGGCTCTCGGTCATCGGAAAAGGGTTGCCGTGGGGCCACGAGCCGAGCGTGGAGGTGCCGTGCGGAGGACCGATTTGCGTGGGTGCGCCACCCACCAGACGCTCGAGCAGGCGCGAGCGCGAGAGGGGTGACTCGCCGCCGATCAGGCGGACCTGGACGTTACTCGCGGCTTCGATTTCGACGATACCCAGGCGCAGCACGGACGTGAACACCGGCGGTAATCCGAAGCGCCCCTCTCGCTTGATGAGCACCGTGCGTGAGGGCCCCGGTACCGCACACACGCCGCGGTCAAGGAAAGCCAGGGCCGGCCGCGGGGCTCCGCCGATGACCGCGCCCACGCCGCCTCGCTCGACGATCCGTCGCGCGAAGTCGAGGGCGTCCACCTGGTCGACGAGCGTGTTCGCGAGCGGCTCGCTCTCGGCGTCGGCGTGGTGCGAACGGTTGAAACGTCGACGTACCACGAGTCCCGCGGCACCCACCACCAGCGCTTCGGCGATGACCAGCACGAAGAGGTTCACGATCAGGTTGCCCCAGAAGCTGTTGGTGTGCGGCGCGTGCACTTTGTACTCGTGGTGCGTGAAGTGCCCGATGAGTTCAGCCACCGAGTTAAAGAGGTCGGTGCCCGCGAGCGCGATCAGCACGACCCAGAACCACGGGGCCAAACGACGATATAGGACGCGCGACGCGACGAAGCTCGTGAGGGCCGCGGGGTCCTCGAGCCGGTCGGCGTCCGCGCGATCAGCGTGGTCCACGTTCTCGACGTCGACGCGGTGAGTGCCCGCGGCGATTGCGAGGTCGCGCACCCCTTCGGCCGAGGCGACCTGGAGTATCAAGTCGTTCGCCACCACCATGCCCAGATCATGCAGGAGGGATTGGGCCGCTTCGTCGCTCGCCAGACCCGCGTCGTCACTACCGGGTAGCACGTAGATCTGGTGGGACTCGTGCGCGACGAAGGCTCGCACCGCCGCGGTGAAGTCGTTCAGGTGCGAGAGAGTGGCGCTGATCTGTCCCGCGAGGTCCTGGTCCAGTGCCGGAAAGAACAAGTTGCCGGCCACGACGACGACCGCCGGATCGTCGATGTCCCCCAAGAGGGTGGTGAGCTCGACCAGTGGCCGACTGCGCGGTTTCGTATTGGGCGACAGACTGAGGTCACTGACCACGTAGACGTGGTGCCCGTAGGGAATCGGTAACGTGTGTCGTTCGGTCGCTCCCATCACGTCTAGTCTCGCAGAGATTGTTCCTTGAATTTCCCCGAGAGCGTATGACGACCACTAACCCCCAAGAACACTGGTATTGGCGACAGGGACCCGTTTCGTCGGGCCCTGCGGTCATCGTCGATATCGACGGCGTCCTCGCCGATGCCGCGGGTCGTCAGCACCTGCGCGGCTGGGGGGACTGGCGCGCCTTCTTCGACGCGTGTGACCAAGACCCGCTCATCACCGAGACGGCGCGCCTCCTAGACCTGCTCGACCCCGCGGTGGCAGTCCTCTTAGTGACCGGACGCCCTCGTCGCGTGCAGACCAAGACGGTCGAATGGCTCGAGCGATTCTCGGTACGTTGGGACCTGTTGGTGACGCGCGACTTCGGCGACTATTCGGGGGTGTCGGAGTTCAAGCGCGACGTCTTACACGACATTCAGACGACCGGTTTCGACGTGCGGCTGGCCTTCGAGGACGATCCGAGTAACCACGCCATGTACGTGGCCGAGGGTATTCCGTGTCTCTACATCCACTCGGGTTACTACCTGTAGTCACTCACCGCTCTGGTTCGCGCCGGTCGACGTCGCGCTCTCAGCTCAACGCCGCCGCATCGAGCAAATCACGAACCTCACGCGCCGCGCGTCGTCCCGAGCCGATGCTGGCGGGAATGCCGACGCCGTCGTAGGCACTGCCGGCCAGACGAATCGCGTAGGGCGACAAGGCGTGGCGTGCCCGGGCCACCACCTGATTGTGTCCGACGTAGTACTGGGGCAGACCCTGGGGCCAGCGCTGCACGCGCACGGCCGTCGGCGTGCCCACACGACCCAGCACTGTGGCGAGCTCGGAACGGACCCGCTCGATCAGAGCGTCGTCGTTCAACACCTCCGAGCGCCGGTCGTCGATGCGCCCGACGTGCGCGCGTAACAAGATCTCTCCGTCACGGCGCAAGTGCTCCCACTTGCGGTCGAGGAAGGTGACCGCGGTCGTCATCATGATGTCATCGCGCCATACGGTGGCGAGTGGAATGAGCACCCCGGTCCCAGTCGGCGGCAGTGTCGTGTCGCGTTCGTCGAACACGAAGGTAATCATCGCGGCGCCGGCACTATTGATGCTCTGCAGTCCGGTCATGGCCTCGCTGAGGATTTGGGTTAGACGTCCGGCGATGGGCGCGGGGGTGGCCAAGATGACCGCACTCGCACCAGTGGCGGTATCGGCGGTGTCGACTTCCCAGGGGTAGGTACTCGAGGGGGTGGGACGGATCGCCGTCACGGGCGAACCGGTGCGCACGACCACGCCGCGCTCAGTGAGTTGGCGGGTGAGTTCCGCCGCGAGTGAACCCACGCCATCACGCAACGACATGAAGAGCGGACCGAGCACTCGCTCGGCGGCTCCGCCAGAGCGAGCGCCGGGACCGGCACTCGCGCGCAGGGCCTTCATTAGCGATCCGCCGTGTTGGGCCGCCTCGAACAGCGCGGGGAAGACCGCTTCGGCCGAGAGTTCGTCAACGCGACCGGCCTGGATGCCCCCGACCATCGGTTCGATCAATTGATACGTCAACTCACTGCCGAGCTTGCGCCGAAGGATCGCTCCGATGCTGACGTCCTCGGTGACCTTGAGCTTCTTGGGTGAGTGTTCGTCACGCCACGCCGGCCAGCGTGAGCTCCACGTCAGACCCTTCATCGACTTGATGGATTTTGCGTCGGTGGGCACGCCGAGTACCAGGCCGGCCGGGAGTTCCTCGAGGGCACCCCTCAGCCAGATGGACGCTCCCGAGGCCGCGATGGGCACCAGTTGCCCTTCGAGGCCGAGTTCACGCGCGAGGGTCACCGCCTCGGGGCGCCGCGCGAGGAAACCGTCGGGTCCGAGGTCGAGTGTACGCCCGGCGAACTCGGTGGTCGCTAGCGCTCCGCCCAGGTGGTCGGACGCCTCGATGACCTCGATGCGCGCTGCGTCGGCCGCCGGACCGTCGGCGCCGCCCGAAAGTTCCCATGCGGCCGCGAGTCCGGCGATCCCTCCGCCGACCACGACGACGGAGGGTCGGGCGCTCACGCGCGGGCCATCACGATGTCGCAGAGGACCGCGATGAAATCGGCGTCGTCGTTGAGTGAGGACGTTCGTATCAGATTGATTCCCAACTCCTGGGCGAGCTGTTGGGCCTGGATATCGATGTCGAAAAGGACTTCGAGATGGTCCGATACGAAGCCGATCGGACACGAGACGATGTCGGTCAGTCCGGCCGATTTCTTGGCGCGCAGCACGTCAAGGATGTCGGGTCCGATCCAGGGGTCGGCCGTGCGCCCGGCGGACTGCCACGCGATGTCCCAGTTCGTGATGCCCGCGGCGCGCGCGGCCCCTTCGGCACTCGCACGAAGTTGCTCGGGGTAGTCGTCACCCGCCGCGAGGATCTTCTGTGGCAACGAGTGCGCCGAGAAGATGACCTCGGTGGTGGCGAGTCGTTCGAGCGCGATGAGCGCGAGGGCGTCGTTGACGCGTCGTGCGATGAGTTCGAGGAATCCTGGCGCGTCCCACCAGGCACCGATCTCGGTGAAGGCGACGCTGTCGCCGAGTGACTCTTTGGCGCGCGCCATGTACTGATCAGTCGACATCGACGACGAGTGCGGGGCGAGCACCAGGCCGATGACCTCAGTGATGCCGTCGGCGCCGAATCCGGGAGCGACATCTTCGATCATGGGCGGCTCGTACTTGGAGCCGAAACGCACGTCGAAGGCGCCGGGCGCACGCGCCTCCAGCGCAGCGGCGATGGCCGTGACCTGGTCAGCCGTGCGCTGGGCCAGCGGTGAGGTTCCCCCGATCTGCTGGTAGCGGTCCGCCAACTCGTGCAGGAGCTCAGGGGTGGGTGCTCGACCATGGCGGATGCGCGTGTAATAGGCCTCGACGTCCTCGGGCGTCGTCGGGGTGCCATAGGCCATCACCAGAACTCCGGTCGTCATCGCACGCCTGCCAATCCTTCGTCGTGGACCACGCGGACCACTGCTTCGAGTACCGCGGGGTCGGTCGACGGCAAGACGCCGTGTCCCAAGTTGAAAATGTACCCGCCGTCGGTTCCGGCACGCTTGAGCACCTCGCGCGCCGCCCCGACACCCAATTCGACGCCGCCGAGGCAGCGCGCCGGATCGAGATTGCCCTGCACGGGCTTGGTAGCCCGGCGTCGACCCTCGTCGAGGTCCACGTGCCAATCGATACCCAGCACCGTCGAACCCGCGGTCGTCATGAGGGTGAGCAGTTCGCCGGTGCCGACGCCGAACAAGATGGTGGGCACGTCGAGGTCGGCGACACCCGCCAGGACGCGTTGGGTGGCGGGCAGGGCGAAGCGCGCGTATTCGTCGCGCGTGAGCGAGCCGGCCCAGGAGTCGAACAGCTGCAGGGCGCGAGCGCCGTGGGCTACCTGAGCGCGCAAAAAGGCGATGGTGATGTCCACGAGTCGATCGAGCAATTGGTCGAACAAGGTCGGGTCAGCGTGCATGAGGGACTTGATGACCGCGAAGTCCCGAGTGGGTGCCCCCTCGACCAGATAGCTCGCCACCGTGAACGGCGCGCCCGCGAAGCCGATCAGCGGCGTGTCATTCATCGCCAGATTCTCCACCACCAGGTCGACCGTGCGCGTGACGTGCGCGATATCGGCGTCGCGCAGGTCACGCAGCCGCGCCAAGTCACCGGCGTCACGAAACGGCTGGGCGATGACCGGACCGCGCCCGGGGACGACGTCGACCCCGAAGCCAATGGCGTGGTAGGGCACCACGATGTCCGAGAACAAGATCGCCGCGTCAACGCCGTAGCGGCGCACCGGCTGCAGGGTCACCTCACAGGCGAGTTGGGGATCGGCGATGGCCTCGAGGATGGAGCCGGTCCCGCGCAGGGCCCGGTACTCGGGCAGGGAACGACCCGCTTGGCGCATGAACCACACGGGGACGTGGGGGACCGTTTCACCGCGGCAGGCTCGGAGGAATACGGGCTCGGACAAGGGGCTCCTTTGACGGCTCTCAGCCTAGGTCCCCCCGTCGCGGGCGGTACTGAGGGCACCAGTGTGGCGAAGTCACCTAGAATCGTCAAACGCTATTTGCGAGTACCAGGAGAGGTTCGATGGCACACGAGCGCGAGATATCGGAGGAACAGGAGTTCCTCGACCGAGCGCTGGACGCACTGGACCACATGCGCAACGAGGCGCGCTCACTGCGCGACTCGGCCGCCGTCGCGCACATGCGCGGTGCGGGCGACCTCGTCGAGCGCGACGTGGTGATGGGAACGGCGCTCAATCGCCTGGACCAACTGGCCATCGGCGACCAGCCGCTGTTCTTCGGTCGCATCGACTACCTGGACAAGAACGAACGTCCGGGCGACACGTATCACGTGGGGCGCCTGGCAGTCTCCGACGTCGAGCTCAACCCTCTCGTGGTTGACTGGCGCGCGCCCGTCGCTGAGGCGTTCTACCGCGCTACCGGCGTCGAATCCCTCGGCTTGGCGCGTCGTCGCCACGTCGCGATCCGCGGCCACGAGGTGCTGGGTGTCGAGGACGAATACTTCGCCAACGAGCTCGGCGAGCTGCAATTGCCCGACGGCGATGAGCGTGACGCCACCGAGGAGGGCCTGGTCGACGGCGGCCTCGCCCTCGGCGGTCCCGGCGCCCTGTTGGCCGCGCTCGGGCGCGCGCGCACCGGGCGGATGGGTGACATCGTCGCCACGATCCAGGGCGAACAGGACCAGATCATCCGCCACCCCTTGGCCGGCGTGCTGTTGGTCCAAGGTGGCCCCGGCACTGGTAAGACGGCCGTCGCTCTGCACCGCGCCGCCTATCTCTTGTTCACGTTCCGCGCGACGCTCGAGCGCCAGGGCGTGCTCGTGGTGGGGCCCAATCCGCTCTTCCTCAACTACATCGAGAACGTCCTACCGTCGCTGGGCGAGTCCGGCGTCACTTTGTCGACGATCTCTGGATTGGTGACCAACGTGGAGGTGCGCGGACGCGACACCGAAGAGGTCGACCGTCTCAAGGGCGATGCACGGATGGCCACCTTGTTGGCCCGCGCCCTGCGAACCCGCCAACGTCCGCTGCGCCAAGAGGTGTCGATCCCCGTGGGTCGCGCGATCGTCCTGGTGCGGCCCGAGGACACGACCGACATCGTCGAACGGGCCCGTCGTCGCCCCGGCAACCACAATCAGCGTCGATCGGCCGTGGGCCGCGAGCTGGCCTCGCGCCTCGCCTCTCGCTACCACGACCGCTTCGTGCGCGACCACAACGACGAGACCGGTGCGCTGAACGAACTGGCCGACCAGATACGTGCGACGTACGAGTACAAACAGATGCTGCAGCGCATCTGGCCCCGGTTGTCGGGCCAGGACCTCCTGCACGACCTCTTCGGCGCGCCGGCGCTGCTGCGCGCGGCCGGTAAGGACATCTTCAGTGACGAGGAATTGGCGCTCCTCGAGCGAGGTCGCAGCGAAACCCTCGAGGAGATCCGTTGGACCAAGGCCGACGCGGCGTTGATCGACGAGGCCCGCATCCTCCTGGGGCCGCGAAAGCGTCCTCGCTCACTCATCAAGCCCGTCGACAACGGGCTGCTCGACGGCGTGGACCTCGACTCGTTCTCCGGCGACGTCCGGGCGGCGGCTCTTCGAGAAGCCCAGCGCCTGGCGCCCACCGTGTCCGCGGAACTCGACGAGGCTGAATTCATCACCTACGGACACATCGTGGTGGACGAAGCCCAGGACCTGTCGCCGATGGAGTTGCGCGTCCTCAAGCGGCGCGACCTGACCGGCTCGATGACCATCGTGGGTGACATGGGCCAGGCGACGACGGCATCATCGTCGGCGTCGTGGAACTCGGTCCTCGAGGTGCTCGAGCCGCGTCGGTCTCCCACGCGCGTGGATCTCACGGTCAGTTACCGTACCCCCGAGGAAGTGCTCAACTTCGCGGCGCCGACACTTCGCGCCGCCTCCGTCGATCTCGAACCGCCGCGTCCGGTGCGCCGCGCTGGCTTCATCCCCATTGTCGACGTGGTGGAACCTCGCGACTTCGCCTCGTCGCTCATCGCAGCGGTGCGCCGTGAGATCGAGGTGGTCGCCCCCGGTCGGGCGGCGGTCATCGTCACCTCCGCGCGGGTCGAAGAGATCACCCAGATCCTCAACATGGGCGGACTCGACGCCGTCGATCCTCGTGATCAGGACTCCAAGGGTCTGGGCGCCGACCTCGTCGTGCTCGGTGCCGAAGGTGCCAACGGCCTGGAATTCGACGCCACCATCGTGGTCGAACCCGGCGATATCGCACGGCGCGGAGCCAGCGCTGACGAGAAGGTCACGCCGCGGGGACTTCGCACTCTCTACGTGGCGATGACGCGACCCACTCGCCGCCTGGCCATTCTGGCCACCAGCGAACTCCCCGAGACCTTGCGATAGCCAGTATTCGTGCGGAACGTCACAAGCCCCTCTCAATTTTTGGTAGAACTTAAGTCGTGAGTCAGGCGATTCCCCTCAATAGCCTGGCGGAGCAAGAGAAGATCGTCCACGATCGTCCCCCGATGTTGGCCATCGGCGTGATGATTTGGCTCGGCAGCGAGCTGATGTTCTTCTCGGGACTCTTCGCCGCGCTTTTCACCATCCGAGCACACCTCGCAGCGTGGCCCCCCGTGGGCACCCACCTGGACGTGTTGCAATCAGGCATCTTCACGATCATCCTCGTGGCGTCGTCGGTCACGATGCAGTGGGCGGTGTGGTTGATCGAGCACCGACGTCGTGCCGAGGCACGCCGTTGGGTGATCATCACCATCATCATGGGCACGCTCTTCCTCTCTAACCAGGTCTACGAGTGGACGCATCTCACGACGCGCTGGTACACGAACTCCTACGGTTCGGTCTTCTACATCACCACCGGCATCCACGGACTTCACGTGTTCCTCGGTCTCATCGCCATGCTCTTCCTCTTGTTTCGCATGCGCGGCACCGAAGGCGACCCGGGCGAGCTCTCCACTTTCCAGGGTGTCAGCTACTACTGGCACTTCGTTGATGTTGTCTGGATCGGGCTGTACTCGTCCCTGTTCCTCCTCAAGTAGGTCGTGATGAAGCGTCGTTCTCGAGTTCCGCTTATTGCCATCACCGCGTTGGTCGTGGCGGGTCCCGTGCTGGGGCTGGCGTCGGCCGCCGTGGCCTCCACCAACACCTACACGCGCACGCCCTATCAGACCGGACGACTCAACGCCGGTACGCCGAACTCGACCACCGTGGTCAAGAGTTCGAGCGGCGCGATTGAGAGTTACGGCAATAGCGCCATCACCTATACCGCACCGTCGCCCGCGCTGACGACCCTCGGTCAGTCACTGTTCCTCGAGAACTGTGCGTCGTGCCACGGCACCGCCGCTAACGGCGTGCCGGCCAACGGCACCTCCGGGGCCTACCCGGACCTCGTGGGTCTAGGACCGGCGACCATCGACTTCTGGATTTCGTCGGGCCGCATGCCCGCCGCCGACCCTCGGTCGATCGAGGCCAATCGCCGCACGCCGCGCCTCTCGCAAGCGCAGGCCCTCGCCGTGGCCGCGTGGGTGAACTCGCTCAGCCCGAGCTACCCCGATATCCCCTCACCCAACTTGGTGAGCGCCAACGTCTCGGACGGAGCGGCCCTCTTCGCACTGAACTGCGCGGCGTGCCACACCATCGAAGGTGACGGCGACGCCCTCGCCGAGGGCACCTACGCACCCTCGTTGCGCAACATTCCCGCGTACCAGGTGGTCGAGGCGATTCGCACCGGTCCCGGCAACATGCCGCGCTTCACCGGCAACCTCAGTGACTTCCAGGTGGCCGACATCGTGAAATACGTGACCACCGAGATCCAGCACCCCCAGAACCCCGGTGGGTTCGGCCTGGGTGGACTCGGACCAGTCGCCGAAGGATTCGTCGGTCTGTTGTTGGGTGTGGGGCTGCTGGCCCTCATCGGATTTTGGGTAGGAGAGCGCCAGTGAGCGAGCACGAACAGCGCACCCCGGTGCAGTTGAACACGGTGTCCGCCGACGACCCACGGCTGCAGCCGGCGGCACGTCGTCCCGAATTGGTCGAGAAGGTCATCGCCGTCACCTTCCTCGCCGGCATCGCGCTGATCTGTGGCTTCGGTGCGTGCTACTGGGTCAACGCAGCCCCCTGGACCCTGGGCGCCACCTTCGGTGGTGGACTGACGTTGATGGGCGTGGGACTCATCGCCTGGGGCAAGTACCTCATGCCACGCGGCCCCTTCGTCGAAGAGCGTCACACGTTGGCCAACTCCGAGGACGACCGTAACGCGTTCGCCGCGGCCATCGTCGAGCGCGGTGGTGGCGTCATCAAGCGTCGCAAGTTCCTGGGCGGATTGTTAGGCGCGGGAATGGGTATCTTCGGCGTGGTCGCCGCTTTCCCACTGATTCGCTCGCTGGGTCCGTTGCCCAAGGGCACGCTGTTTCACACCGACTGGGTCAAGGGCACGTACCTCGTCGATATCACTGGTCGCCGAGTGCACTCTGACGACCTGGCCATTGGTTCGATCGTCACGGTGTACCCCGAAGGACTCGAGAACACTGACAACGGCCAGGCGGTCGACCAGACGGTGTTGATTCGCCTCTCCAATGAGGACTTCGTCACCCAGAAGGGTCGCGAGACGTGGGGCCCCCAGGGCTACCTGGCCTACTCCAAGTTGTGCACCCATCTGGGCTGTCCGGTGGGACTCTACGAGCAGGAGTTGCAGTTGCTGGTGTGTCCGTGCCACCAGTCGATGTTCAACGTGACCAATGGATGCATCCCCCAATTCGGACCGGCGCCGCGCCCGTTGCCCCAGCTACCCCTGCAGATTGACGCCGCCGGCTACTTACAGTCGCAGGCGGACTTCAACCAGCCAGTCGGACCGGGATTCTGGGAGCGCTCATGAGCCAGATCGTCAACACCAAGCGCGCGCAACGCGAGCAGTCGGGCCCCTACGGCAAGATCGGCCAGGCGCTCAACGAGCTCGATGACCGCATGGGCGTCGCCAAGGGTGGGCGCACCTTCTTGGACAAGATCTTCCCGGACCACTGGTCCTTCATGCTCGGTGAGATCGCGCTCTACTCCTTCGTCGTCCTGCTAGCCACCGGCATCTTCTTGACCCTGTACTACGTCCCGAGCCAGGACCTGACGACCTACACGGGTTCGTACCTGCCCCTCTACGGCCAGAAGGTCACCGAGGCCTTCGCCTCGACGGTCAACCTGTCCTTCGCGGTGCGCGCGGGCCTCTTGATGCGTCAGATGCACCACTGGGCGTGCGACATCTTCGTCGGCGCCATCGTCGTACACATGGGTCGCGTCTTCTTCACCGGCGCGTTCCGCAAGCCGCGCGAGACCAACTGGGTGATCGGCACAACGCTGCTCATCCTGGCCATCGTCAACGGTTTCCTCGGTTACTCGCTACCCGACGACCTGGTCTCGGGTACCGGTATCCGCATCGCCTACTCGATCATCTTGTCGATCCCGTTGGTGGGTTCCTACGTTGCCTTCTTCCTCTTCGGCGGCAACTTCCCGGGCACCTCGATCATCCCTCGCTTTTACATCCTGCACGTGCTGATCATCCCCCTGATCATCTTGGGACTCGTGGGAGCTCACATGGGTCTGCTGGTGCGACAAAAGCACACGCAGTTCCCGGGCAAGGGCAAGACCGAGAACAACGTGGTCGGTTCACCGATGTTCCCCGTGTTCATGGCCAAAACCACGGGCTTCATGTTCGTGGTCGCCGGTGCGACAGCGCTCCTGGGGGCCTTCGCCCAGATCAACCCGATCTGGCAGTTCGGCCCCTACACCGCATCGCGCATCTCTTACGCGGTCCAACCCGACTGGTATATGGGCTTCCTCGACGGTGCCCTGCGAATCTTCCCGTCGTGGTCGTTCCATAGCTTCGGCTATACGATTCCCCTCGAGGTGACCATCCCGGCGGTCATCTTCCCGGGCATCTTGTTCAACCTCGTCATGGCGTGGCCCACCATCGAACGCAAGTTCACGAAGGACAACGAGATGCACAACCTCCTCGATCGTCCGAGCAACCGGCCCAAGCGCACCTCCGCGGGCGTCGCCGTGGCCGTGCTGTGTGCGATGCTCTTCATCGCGTCCTCGACCGACGTGATCGCGAACTTCTTCCACATCTCGCTCAACTCGGTGCTGTGGGCCATGCGCGTGCTGTGCATCCTGCTGCCGATCCTGGCGTACCCGGTCACCTACAAGATCTGTCGTGAGATGCAGGGCTTCGCTGGTGCGGGCAAACGCAAGACCACCAACGTCGTGACGCGCACCACTGAGGGCGAATACCTCGCGACTCCGGCCCCGGCTTACGTGGACGACATGGTGCACGAACACGAGCACGAAGCGGTGCCCGTGCCGAGGTACGTCGTGGAGGACGTCGACGACGACGTGGCCACGGAAGGTGGCGTTCGCCGCGCTCCGCGTTAAGCCCGTCGTTTTCCCCTCATGCGACCACTGGGCATCATCGCCGCCACCTTGGTAGTGATGGCTGGCGCCAGTACCGGGGTCGTCCTGAGCCAGTCGAAGCAGCCGGTCGTCACCACGACCACCACGACCACCACGACCACCACGACGATTCCCCTGGAGCGACCACAGGTGAATTGGAAGGTGGCCACCGCTTCCTCGCGCGGCGTCATGGTGGACTACCGGATGATCGATCTGTCGGGAGTTAGTTTTCGAGCGATCCGGCTGCGTGCGCGTACGACCCTATTGCGCTGGCACGTGGGCACTCAGGATCCACCGGCGCGCTACGGCGTGGTGCCCGTCGACGCCAGCTCGTCGATCGACTGGGCCAGTGAAGGTCTCGCGGGTGTCGTTGCCGTCTTCAATGGTGGCTTCAAGGTGGCCGCCCACGCCGGTGGGTCGATGGTCGATGGTGTCACGCTCTCTGCCATGATCCCCGGCGACATGACGCTGGCGATCAACGCCGCGGGACACTGGAAGATGGGCGAATGGGCACCAGGCTTCCCGGGGCCATCGTTCCACGCGATCGCCTATCGCCAGAACCTCGGACCCATGATCGCCGATGGCAAACTCACCGCCGCTGCCCTCTCGCCCGATGAGTTGATCTGGGGCGACCCCCTCAAGGGCAATCCCCATCAGCCACGTTCAGCCCTGGGGATCGACGAGCACGGCAATCTGGTCTACGTGGCAACGATGAGTGGAGTCTCGCCGACCTTGTTGGCCCAGGCCCTCCTCGCGGCGGGCGCGGTCGAGGGGATGCAACTCGACATGAATCCGTTCTGGCCGATCGTCGGGGCATCGTTTTCGGTTCTGCACTCCCCGGGCAACTACCCCGTGCAGATTCCCTACTCCGAGCACAATCCCACTATCTACAACACCGGCTGGGAGAGGGACTTCTTCGTGGCCCTCGCGGAACCCGACAGTTGGCAGTGCTATTGGACGAGTCCAGGTCTCATCACCCTCACGGGCGTCGCCCAGGCGCAACCCCTGCGTCGAGAGTGCGCCGCCGTGGGCTCCACCTCGACCACCACATCGGTGGCCGGCTAGCCGTGTGCGTAGCATGGGGTCCGTGCTGAGCCCGGACTCCAAATGGCCATCGGCCGCCACTCTCCTGCGTCGGGGCCACTCCGGGGAAAGTGATGTGCGAGCGGTGGTGAAGTTGCTGGGCGCCCACACCTTCGCCACCTCGGTGACGCCGCGCTCAGCGGAGTCCACACCCTCGGCCATTCGTGCCGCTCTTGAGCGCTACTCGACCTGGTCCTTCGAGGATCAACGCGACCTGGCGGACGACGTGGTGATCGATGACCTCGGCGACGTGGTCGAGCCCGATACCGAAGCGGGTTCCGCAGCGCTCTCGCGCGTGCTCGACAATGCGTTCGGCCACTTCTGGTTGCTGTTGGGGGGCGATAACTCGTTGACGTGGCGCGCGATGTCCGCCCTCGCTCGTGGTCACCTTGTCGATTGGGGACTCATCACCCTCGACGCCCACCTCGACATGCGCGACGGGCAATCCAACGGCTCACCGGTGCGCCAATTGCTCGACGAAGGGTTGCCGGGCTCGAGCATCGTGCAGGTGGGCCTGGCCGATTTCTCCAACTCCGCCGCTTACGCGCGCCACGCCACCGACGCGGGCGTGCGGATCATGGCGCGTCACGAACTGCGACAACGCACGGTGGCCGACGTCGCGGCCGAAGCCCTGGACATCGCGGGAACGGGTGATCGGCCGATCTACGTCGACATCGACATGGACGTGTGCGACCGCAGCGTGGTGCCGGGTTGCCCCGCGGCCGCGCCGGGCGGACTCAGTGCCGACGAGTTGCGCGAGTTCGTGCGGCTCCTCAGTGCGCATCCGCGCGTTATCGCCCTTGACGTGACCGAGATTGATGTCGCGCGCGACTCGTCGGATGCGCGAACTGTGCGCCTGGGCGCCCTGCTGTTGTTGGAGGCCGTGGCGGGCTACCTTCGCCGACCGATTGATCACGGGAGCGTGCGGTGACCATTCGACTTGGTGAGGACGGACTGGACCGGGCGCAACTACTGGCCATCGCGCGCGGCGGTGAGGACGTCGTCATCGAGGAGGCGGTCGTGGCACGCCTCGGAGCCCAACGACGTGCCATCGAGGAAATGGTCGCCAGTGGTGTACCGGTCTACGGGGTGTCGACCGGCTTCGGCTCCCTCGCCACGACCTTCGTCGAGCCTGATCAGCGGCGCGCGCTGCAGCGCGCCCTGATTCGATCCCACGCGGCGGGAGTGGGACCCGTGGTCGAGGTCGAGGTAGTTCGCGCCATGATGGTGTCGCGACTGACGACGCTGTGCTCGGGCGTCACCGGCGTCCAGCCGGCGACGGCATTGGCCTACGCGGCGATGTTGAATGCGCACATCACGCCGGTCGTCTACGAATACGGTTCGCTGGGTTGTTCGGGGGATCTCGCGCCCTTGGCGCACGTGGCGCTCGCTCTGATGGGAGAGGGCAACGTGATTCTGGCCGACGGGACCACGACCACCGCCGACGCCGCGTTGGCGGCGGCTGGGCTGGCGCCGGTGGAACTCGCTGAAAAGGAAGGCCTCGCGCTGCTCAACGGCACTGACGGCATGCTCGGTCAGCTCATCATGGCCATCGAGGACGGGACGCGGCTTCTCGCGCTCGCCGACGTGTCGGCGTCACTCTCGGTCCAGGCGCTGCGCGGCACCGACCGGGTGTTCATCGATGAACTGCAGGCGTTGCGACCCCACGTGGGCCAACGTCGCAGCGCGGCCAATCTGATGGCGCTGCTCGCGGACTCCGAGATCGTGAACTCGCACATCGGCGACACGACGCAGGTCCAAGACGCCTATTCACTGCGTTGTGCCCCCCAAGTGCACGGCGCGGCGCGCGACACCTTCACCCACGCCACCGCCATCGCCGACATCGAACTGGCGTCGGCGATCGACAATCCCTCGGTGCTGCCCGACGGGACCCTTTCGTCCAACGGGAATTTCCACGGTGCGCCCGTGGGTTACGTGCTCGACTTCTTGGCCATCGCCGTGGCCGACGTGGCCTCGATGGCCGAGCGGCGCACCGACCGCCTGCTCGACGTGCACCGCAACTTCGGGTTGCCCCCGTTCCTGGCGCATCAGGCCGGTGTGGATTCTGGCTTGATGATTGCCCAGTACACCCAGGCCGCGATGGTCTCAGAAATGAAGAGGTTGGCCTCGCCGGCGAGCGTGGACTCGATCCCCTCCTCGGCCATGCAAGAGGACCACGTCTCCATGGGCTGGCACGCCGCGCGAAAGTTGCGCCGCGCGCTCGAGGCCTTCGCCGACGTCATCGCCATTGAATTCGTCGCGGCCTCGCGAGCGATGGCCCTGCGTGCGCCGCTGCGCGCGTCGCCGGCCACTGCGCCGGTGATCGACCTGGTCAACGACGTGACCGGCGGGCCGGGACCTGATCGCTGGCTCTCGCCACAATTGAGCGCGGTCGGCCAACTCGTGCGCCGTGGTGAGATCCTCGCACTCGTGCAAGAGCACATCGAGTTGCTGTAGACAAAGGAGTCAAAATGCAAGGTGCCCGACCAGTTCGCGCGGCCCGCGGAACGACGCTCAGTGCACGGGGTTGGCCCCAGGAGGCCGCCCTGCGAATGCTCCAGAACAACCTCGACCCCGAAGTGGCCGAACGGCCCGACGACCTCGTCGTCTACGGCGGCACCGGTCGCGCCGCGCGCGACTGGCGCAGTTTCGACGCGCTCGTGCGCACGCTCACCACGTTGAAGGGCGACGAGACGATGCTCGTGCAATCCGGTCGACCCGTCGGAGTCTTCCAGACCCACGAATGGGCACCGCGCGTGTTGATCGCCAACTCCAACCTGGTGGGCGACTGGGCGACGTGGCCCGAGTTTCGCCGCCTCGAGGCGCTGGGCTTGACCATGTACGGTCAGATGACCGCGGGATCGTGGATCTACATCGGCACCCAAGGCATCTTGCAAGGCACCTACGAGACCTTCGCCGCCGTCGCGGCCAAGCGATTCGGTGGTTCGCTCGCGGGGACGTTGACCTTGACCGGGGGGGCGGGCGGCATGGGTGGTGCCCAGCCACTGGCGGTGACCATGAACGACGGCGTGTGCCTGTGCGTCGACGTCGACCCCACGCGACTGCAACGACGCGTCGATCATCGCTACCTCGACGAGTGGACCGACGAGATCGACGAGGCGCTGCGGCGGGTGCTGAGCGCCAAGGCCGAGAAGCGGGCCCTCAGTGTTGGCCTGCTCGGCAATGCCGCGCGGGTGTTCCCTGAATTGTTGCGCCGTGGCGTCGATATCGACATCGTCACCGACCAGACGTCGGCGCACGACCCCTTGAGCTACCTGCCCGAGGGTATCGACCTGGCGGATTGGCACGACTACGCCGACAAGAAGCCCGAGGAGTTCACCGATCGCGCGCGAGTGTCGATGGCGCATCAGGTCGAGGCGATGGTCGGCTTCATGGACGAGGGTGCCGAGGTCTTCGACTACGGCAATTCGATCCGCGGTGAGGCTCAACTCGGTGGCTACGAGCGCGCCTTCGCCTTCCCGGGTTTCGTGCCCGCGTACATCCGCCCCTTGTTCTGTGAAGGGAAGGGCCCCTTTCGCTGGGCGGCGCTGTCGGGTGACCCTGCGGACATCTGGCGCACCGACCAGGCGGTGCTGGACCTTTTCCCCGATAACGAGCCGCTGCATCGCTGGATCACCAAGGCCCAGGACCGCGTCGCCTTCCAGGGGTTGCCCGCGCGCATCTGCTGGCTGGGTTACGGCGAGCGTGACAAGGCCGGGGTGGCCTTCAACGACCTGGTCGCGTCGCGAGAGGTCTCGGCCCCTCTGGTGATCGGACGCGACCACTTGGACAGCGGGTCGGTGGCCTCGCCCTATCGCGAGACCGAGTCCATGCTGGATGGCTCGGACGCGATTGCCGACTGGCCGCTGCTCAACGCACTCGTCAACACCGCCTCGGGTGCGTCGTGGGTGTCGATCCACCACGGCGGCGGAGTGGGGATCGGTCGTTCGATTCACGCGGGTCAGGTCTGCGTGGCCGACGGCACCGTGTTGGCGCGCGAGAAGCTGTCGCGGGTGCTGTCCAACGATCCGGGCATGGGCGTGATCCGTCACGTGGATGCGGGTTACGAGATCGCCGAGGAGACTGCGGCGTCGCGCGGCGTGCGTATCCCCATGCGCGAGGGCTGATGGTCGCGCGTCTGCTCACCAACATCGGTGAGCTGCTCACCAACGACCCCGAACTCGGCGATCTCACGCCGGTCGGGCGACTACGCGACGCTGCTCTCGTCGTCGACGATGAACGGGTGCTCTGGGTGGGACGCGCGAGCGACGCCCCCGACGCCGACGAACGCCATGACGCCCGTGGTGCCGCCGTGGTGCCGGGCTTCGTCGATTCGCACACGCACCTGGTGTTCGCCGGGGAACGTTCCGACGAGTTCGTAGCGCGCATGGCGGGCCAACGCTACGACGGCGGCGGCATCGCGCGCACCGTCGAGGCGACTCGCGCCGCGAGCGATGACCATTTGCGCGAAGAGAGCGCCACGCGCCTCGGCGCCCTGCGCGCGGGGGGCGTCACGACCGTGGAGGTCAAGTCCGGCTACGCGCTCGACGTCGCGGGCGAGGCGCGCCTGGTGCGACTCGCCAGTGAGATGACTGACGAGGTCACGTTCCTGGGCGCGCACGTCGTACCGCGCGAGTACGCGAGCGACCGTGGTGCGTATATCGAACTGGTCGCGGGCGAGATGATGCGCGCCTGTGCCGGGGCCAACTGGACCGACGTGTTCTGTGACGAGGGGGCCTTCGACGTGGACGAGGCCCGCGTCGTGCTCGAGGCCGGTCGCGCGCAGGGTCACCCGCTTCGACTGCACGCCAATCAGATTCGCGACATCGGCGCCATCTCCCTGGCGGTCGAACTGGACTGTGCCAGCGTGGACCATTGCACGTTCGTGAGTGACGTCGACGTCGAGCGCCTGGCGAACTCGCGCACAGTGGCGACGTTGCTGCCCGGTGCAGAGTTCTCCACGCGTTCGCCCTACGCGTCGGGGCGACGGCTGCGCGACGCCGGCGTCGTCGTGGCGCTCGCCACCGACTGCAATCCCGGGACGTCGTACGTCACGTCGATGTCCTTCGTGATCGCTCTGGCGGTGCGCGAGATGTGCCTCAGTGTGGACGAAGCGGTGTGGTCGGCCACGCGCGGCGGGGCGCACGCGCTGCGGCGTGAGGACGTGGGGCATCTGTCGGTGGGCGCGCGCGCCGACCTCGTGATCCTCAACGCCCCGCGCGCGGCGCACCTGGCCTATCGGCCGGGAGCGTCATTGGTGCGTGAGGTGTGGCGGGCCCCCGTTGCCAACCGCGTCGGCGTCGAGAACCATTGACCCCCCGACGGCGGACTCGTCGCGCTTGACACTTCGCTCGGGGCGAAGTGCGGCCCGCGAGACGATCAGCAGTGTTGCATCCAGAGGTTGGGTTCGAGGTAGATCCCGGCGTCGATGGCGTGGTCGATGATCACCAGGTCGAGGGCCCCGGGCACGACGTAGGCCCCGCTCTCGGGAAAGGCCATCTGAGTCCACGACTCCCACTGCGCCACGGTACCGGTCACGACCATTGACTTCTCGGCCGGGGCCAGGATGGTGGCTCCCAGGCGCTCGTGCGTCGCGATCCAGGGGTCGAGGTGCTGTCCGTCGGTTCGACGCCAACGCGCGAAGGTGGCCATTGGCGTCAAGGGATAGTTCGCCTTCAGCGTGGGGCGCACCGGGGCGATGACGCTGGTCAGACCGTCAGCGCGCGCGCGGAGCCGCAGTTCGGTGAGCACCAGTGAGGAGAGGCCGTGCCCACGAAAATCGTGACGCACGGCGACGGCCATCACGCTGAGCGTGTTGTCCGGCGTCGGTGCGCGTCCGTCGAACGTCCGGACCAGCGCGTCGTCGTAGCCACCGGGTAGGCCGTCGACCGTAGCGTCCCAGTAGAGGGCGACACCCCACCCCCCGGCGACGACGACGCCGTCGTGCACGACCGTCACGTCGTAACGGGCGAATCGCTCTTGCACCCGGGCGGTGTACTGGCTCGAGACCAGATCGTGGAAGATGAATTCCGGCCACGAACTACGAAAGGCGTCGGCGAACTGGTCGTGTAGATCCGGGCGATCGGCGGTGGTGACAATCTCGAATGCGGGCACTCGTCGATACTAGGTATCTCGCTCGCGATGGCCCTGATCGCCCGGTCGTGCGCGCGATGACCCGAGTGACGACGACACCGCGGGACATAAGTTGGGGTGATGAATACGCCCGTCGCCCCCGACCACCTTCCTTCCACCCTCGCCGGACTCCGTGACAGCGGCTACGGACACCGCAGCGTGCGCGAGGAGATCCGGGCCAATCTTGAGGAGCGGCTGCGCTCGGGCGAGGCGCTCACCTCGGCGGTGCTCGGCTACGAGGATACCGTGTTGCCCCAGCTCGAGACGGCGCTGCTCGCCGGTCACGACATCATCCTGCTGGGTGAGCGCGGACAGGCCAAGACCCGCATGATCCGCTCACTGGTGGAGTTGCTCGACGAGTGGTTGCCCATTGTCGAAGGCTCCGAGGTTCGCGACGACCCCTTCGCGCCGCTGTCGGTCTACGCGCGCGAACTCGTCGCGGAGCGCGGCGAGGAGACGCCCATTGCCTGGGTGCACCGCTCCCAGCGCTTTGCCGAGAAGCTGGCTTCGCCTGATACGTCGATGGCCGACCTCATTGGCGAGGTGGACCCCATCAAGGTGGCCGGAGGTCTCTTCCTCGACGACCCGCGGGCACTGTCCTTTGGTCTCGTGCCCAAGTCGAACCGTGGCATCTTCGCCATCAACGAGCTACCCGACCTCTCCGAACGGATCCAGGTCGGACTCTTGAACGTGCTCGAGGAGCGCGACGTGCAGATCCGCGGGCACCTGGTGCGCCTGGAACTCGACCTCTTAGTGGTGGCCACGGCAAACCCGGAGGACTACACCAACCGCGGACGTCTCATCACGCCGCTGAAGGACCGCTTCGGTTCTCAGATCCGCACCCACTACCCCTACGAGATCTCGACCGAAGTGGCGATCGTTCGCCAGGAGGCCAAGTTGCCGACCGCCGACCGGCCCATCGAGGTGCCCTGGTTCATCGAGGACATCGTCACCCGGGTCAGTCACGTCGCGCGCCAGAGCCACGTGGTCTCGCAGCGTTCGGGAGTCTCGGTCCGCCTGTCCATCGCCAACTATGAGACGGTGGTGGCCAGCGCCCTGCGACGCGCGCTTCGTACCGGTGACGCCACCGTGGTGCCGCGGGTGAGCGACCTGGCCGCCATGGTGCAGTCCACTCAGGGCAAGATCGAATTCGACACGATGGACGACGAGGACGCCGATCAGGTGATTGCTGCGCTGATCTCTTTGTCGGTGCGCCAGAGTTTCATGGAACACGTAGTGCTCGAGGAGGCCGGCGCCATTGTCGAGTCCTTCGCCTCCGAAGCGGTCGTGCACACCGGTGACGACCTGGCGGACCAGGTCTACCTCGACGTACTGGCCGTGATGCCCGCCCTGGACGCGGCGGCGCGCCGCGTCGCTGGCGCCGACGCCAGCGACGGTGTCATCGTGTCGGCGGCGGAGTTCGTGCTCGAGGGACTGCACCTCACCAAGCGCCTCGCCAAGGACGCCTCGGGCGCGCGGGCGCTGTACCGCTCGAGGACCCGGTAGTGGCGATTCGCTACGGTTTTCGTCGCTACCGTGACGACGACGACGATGACGTCGATGTCGACGAATTCTTGAAACTCCTCGCCGACGACGTCATGGAGCACGGCGACCTGGACGCGGCCATGGACCGTCTGCTCCAAGACGGCTATACCACCGAGGACGGCGAGCGTATCGAGGGGCTTCGCGAACTCCTCGAGCGCACACGCCAACGACGCCAGGAGCTCGAGCGCCAGGGTGACCCCGACGGTGAGCTCGCACGCTATTCGCAGTGGCTCGACCAGATCGAGGCCACCGAGGAGGCCGCGGCCGAGGACCTGTTGAGCGAGGCCGAGTCGTCAGACGACCTGCGGCGCAAGGAGGTCACCCGCGACTTGGTGGACCAGCGCGCCATGCAACGCGATCTGATGGGCGACCGGCTGAGCGAGCGTCTCAAGGACTTCCAAGAGTACGAGTTCATCTCGTCGGAGGCTCGAGAGGAGTTCGAACGACTGGTGAGCGAACTCAACCAGGACTTGCTCTCCACCTACTTCGAGCAGAGCAAGGAGATGTTCTCCAATCCCGATTCGGCCGAACTGCAGCGAGTGCGCGACATGATGGATGCGCTCTCCACCATGATCGAACAGGACCGCCGTGGTGAGGACCTCGATCCCACCTTTGAGCAGTTCATGGAGAACTACGGCGACTTCTTCCCGGGCGCGCAGACCCTCGAGGACGTCGTGCGCATGATGGCCGAGCGCGCCGCGGCCGCCGAAGCGATGTTCAATTCGCTCTCGGCGCAACAACAAGGGGAACTGCGCGGTCTGTTTTCGCAGATGATGCAGAACATGGACCTCGACTTCTCGCTCAATCGTCTGGTGTCGAACCTTCGCCAGGCCACCCCCGACATCGACTGGCAGCGTGCGCATCGCATGCGCGGTCAGGCGGGCGGCTCCTTCTCGGACGCGACGTCGGTCGCTGAGCAACTCGGCCAGTTGCAGGGACTCGAGAATTTCCTCGGCCGCGCCAACGCTGCCCACGGATTACCCGAGGTCGACATCGACGCCGTTCGTCAACACTTGGGTGACGACGCCGCGCGCCACGTCACTCGCCTGCAGCGGGCCCTGCAGGGTCTCAAGGACCGTGGCTTCATCGATCGCGAGCAGGGTCGCACGGAACTGACCGCCAAAGGAGTGCGCCAAATTGGTCAACAGGCCCTGAAGGACCTGTTTGGCCAGTTGCGTGATTCACCCACCCTGGGTGGGCACCGCACGGCCACCGTCGCGCGAGGTGGCGATCGTGAGGAGACGGCCAAACCGTGGGAGCCAGGTGAGCCGTTTTCACTGCATCTTCACCAGACGATGCGCAACGCGTTGTTCCGTCAAGGTCCGGGCACCCCGATCAAATTGCACCCCGATGACTTCGCCGTCGAGGAGTACGAGGCTGCGCGTCGCTCGTCGACGGTCTTCGCCATTGACCTGTCGCTGTCGATGGCGATGCGCGGCAACCTGGTGCCCGCCAAGAAAATGGTCCTGGCGCTGACCCAGTTGATCCGATCGAAGTTCCCTCGTGACTTCGTGGCGGTGGTGGGGTTCGGCGAGACGGCGCAGGAACTGCGTATTGAGGACATTCCCGCACTCACGATCGACTACAACTACGGCACCAATCTTCAGCACGCTCTCGCTCTCAGTCGCCACCTGATGCGCGACGAGCGCGGTGAGCGTCAGATCGTGGTGGTCACCGACGGTGAGCCAACGGCGCACCTCAACGACAACGGCGAGCCCTTCTTCTCGTGGCCGCCCGTCGCCGAGACCCTGCAACGCACCATGGCCGAGGTCTTGCGCTGCACCAAGGCCGCGATCACTATCAACACGTTCGCTCTCGACATCGAGCGCAGTCAGTTCCCCTTCGTCGAACAAATCTCGCGGGTGAACGGTGGACGCACGTTCTACACGTCGGTGGACGAATTAGGTGTCTACGTCCTCGACGATTTCGTCAGGTCGCGTCGCGCGGGATAGAAAGCGACTCACCTTGGTCGGGAACGATGGCCGCGCGCACAACCTCAAGGAATGAACTGAGGTCGATGGGCTCGTCGCTGGCATCCTCCTCGAAACTGGGCAACGCACAGAGCATCACCAGGCAGGGACCCGTCGCGAGTGCGGACTGTTCCTCGATCGCGTCGGCGGCTTCGGCGAGTTCTCGGCTCAGGTCGACCGCCTCGAACCTCATGTCGTCGTGCTCTTCCGAGGCGACCTCGGCGACGTTCACCGCGAAGGATGGCTGACCCTCGACGCCGTCGGCGAAGAAGCTCAGACAACCGAGTGAATCCAGGTAAGAACCCGACGTGACCAGGTCGAAGGCCGTGTCCACCAATTGGTCCTGGCGGATCGACGAGCACTGAACGTGACCCGACGCCTCGAGGGCGTCAGCGACATCCACGGTCAGTTGCGCGAGATTCGTGGTGGGCTCGTAGTCGAAATGGAACTGGCCGAGGGTCACCGGTTGACCGGTGATACCGCCCCAGGACTTGAGGCCTTGGTCGCGTATGACCGTGGATTCGATTAGGCCGATGCCGTACGTGGTGGAGACCTCGATCACGTGGCACTGCGAGATCGAGTCGATGCGCGACATCGCGTCGAAGGCGACGTGGGCGCGTTCGGCGGACTTGTCGGGCGCCCCATCGGTGAATCGCTGCAGAGCGTCGTCGAGGTCCAGACCGAGGTCGCGACCAATGAACAAGGTCGCTTTGAACCACGACTCCCAGGGCACTTGGTGTTCCAGGGGTAACAGCGCGTAGGAGTCGAGGGCGTCGCTCACCGCACGCAATGAATTCGCGCGACGAGCGCTGAGCGCCCGGCGTCGTGCGAAGACCTGTAACAGGTCACGGTCATCTTCGTCGAGGCTTAGTCGCACCTCCTCGCGGTGTTCGTCGAGCGAGTCGAAGATCGAGCGCACGGTGTGCGACAGGGTGTCGTCGACGGGGTTCTCGCGAAACCTCACCAGGTCGTCGTCGCGCGCGTCGTAGGTGAGTCCGGCGAAGGGGGAGGGAAACGTCATAGTCCACCACAGTAGGTGCGGCGAGTGGTGTCGCGGTTCCAGTGGATCCACTCCCGGACGCTCCGAAATTCGATTTGCATTTCTTGGCGAATTCCGACACAATGACACTGTTGTAATTACATCGGTGGTGGAAGCCGCCGGCGGGGAGGAAGTCGACATGGAAATCGTGAATGCGATGACAGGGATGGAAGACCGCGGCTGGCAGTCTCGTTCGAACTGCATGGGCGTGGACCCGGACCTCTTTTTCCCCGAGCGCGGCGCGTCCACCCGTGAGGCCAAGGAAGTATGTCGCGGATGTGTGGTGCGCGAGGACTGCCTGGAGTACGCGCTCGACAACGGTGAAAAGTTCGGCATCTGGGGCGGGATGAGTGAGCGTGAGCGTCGTCGCTTGCGTCGTGCACGCGCCCTCGAGCGCCGTAGCCAGGCGAGTTAGCCCTTCGCGAGGCGCGACTCGATGGTCGCATCCTCACTGAGGCCCAACTGGGCCCAGCGAGCGCGGTCCTCGACCGCTAGCAAGGACCGAGGGATCAGCCCCACCAATTCGGCGCGTTCGATGACACCTCCCGGCTCGAGATGTGCCCTCACCAGGTCGTAGACCTGTGAGGGCGTCGCCAGGGCGACATCGATCAGGTTGCAACTCACCTGCACCGAGTCTCCCACCTGCAGTCCGAGCGCTCGCACCCCGGGTCCGCGAACCAGCCGAGCGAGCACTCGGGCCTGGTCAATTGTGACGCTGGTGAGCCAGAGGTTCCAGGCGACCAGGACGTCGCGCGCCCCCACGACCACGGCACCGCGGTGGGTGTCGGCGTGGACGGGGCCGAAGTCCGGCGCGAGGGTGTGGAAGGCGTTGGCGCGCACGTAGGGCAGCGTACGGTCACCGTCGAGCAGGGGGCCGTAGAGGAAGACGGGGACCTCGTGGGTGGTCGCGATCCACTGCGCCATCACGTCGCGCAGACGGACCGCTGAGGCGAGAAAGTCCGGCGCGAGGGCCACGAAGGGCACGACGTCCACGACGCCGAGTCGAGGATGTACCCCCGCGTGTTGTTCGAGATCGATCTGGTCCAGCGCCGCGTCGATCAGGCGGCGCGTGTCGCGCACGAGTTCCTCGGCGGGGTTGATCAGCGTGAAGACGCTGCGATTGTGAAAAGCGTCGCTGTGGCGGTCGCGCAACGACGCTCCGGCGGCCAGCGCCAGTCGTTGCACGACGGCGAGGTCGCGGCCCTCAGAGATGTTCACCACGCACTCGAACACCACACGACCATAATGGAGCGACCGGGCCCCCCCGGGGGTTCCGATGCGGGCGCAGCGGCGGCTCGGGGCGGCCTGAAGGCGAAAAGGTAGACTGGAACTCCCGTAGTACGCCGTTCTTCGAAGGAGCACCGTGAGCCAGGTTCCGACCACCGAAATCACTGAGGTCACCGATCCCGTCGGTCACGTCCAAGTCGTCTACTTGGGACCCGTGGCGCCCCACTGGGAGTGCCGCATGGTCTTCGGCGACGAGGAGCAGATCCAGGCGTTCGTAGACCGGATCGACGCGCGCCTACGGTTCTTGCCACCCCACGACCCACAATTCCGTCGTAATCGCGAACGCGTCAATCGCGACGCCGAGCGCGAGAACCTGCTCGTCGAGTGGAACCTCGGCTACGAGGAAGAGTCCTAGTCGCTCGCTCTAGGCGAGCGGCGAAGTCGACACCCGTTCGTACCAGGCGTCGGGGTCACTGAGTTCGGCGTGGCTGGGCAGTCCGTCCACCCGTAACAGTGCGCTGAAGGCCCCCAACGTGTGCTCACGCGAGATGTCCGCGACGAAGCTACGCGCCAGATCGTGGTGCGGTCCTTGGTTCGAGATGCCGAACAACGCCGCTGCGGCGTCCTCGCCGCGCGCGTCACTGAAGCGGTGGCGTCGCCACGCTTCGATGAGCAGTGGCCTCGGTCCCATCATCGCCGCGGTGATCTCCTCCGCGGCGGCGTCGAAGAACGCGCTCAACACGGCTGCGGCAGCGTTGATGGCCCTCGTCGCATCGGTCTCGCCGGGAAGTTCGATCTCGTCGAGCAGCGCTTCGGGATTGCTCATGAACGACGCCATATTGTCCGGATTGATCATCCCCTGCAGTCGCTGGATCAAGTCGCCCTGGGCGGCGGCGGATTCACGCACCGCGTCGACCAGCAGAGCGCGCAAGGCGTCGCCGGTGCCCGGCTGGGAGAGCACGAGTGACGCGACGAATTCGCGGCTCAGTGCGAAGACGTACACCTCGTCGCGCTCGAGCGACCATTCCTCCGCAAAGGCGACGACGTTGTTGACCACCAGGTGACGCGTGGCGTCATCACGAGGTAGCGCCAGGGCCGAGAGCGACCACGCGCGCTCCGAGAAGTGTCCCGCGACCGAACCCATCTGGAAGCCGAGGAACAACGGTCCCAGCGATCCCGCGAGCTGGGCCATCATGGCGCCGCCCTCGATCTCGTCGAGATCGAGCGAGACGGGGGCGTCGGCCATCGGACTGATCAGCGGCCTCCACTGCTGCAGCGCGGCGAGGGTGAGACCCGAACGGTTGACTGCCGTCACCTCAGGTGTCGAGGACACGCCAAAGAGGGCGTCGACGTGGCGACCGACGAGGGGAGCGAACTCCTCGAGACGTTGGCGCTCGCTGGGTTGGGGATTGGGGTCGCCATCGTCACCGCGTGCGACGTTGAGCGCCAATTGGGTCGCGGTCTGGAACCACGCGTCGGGACCCTGCTGTCCAAGCATCTTGAACAGGTCGCCGAACATACCGTCCATGGGATTCTCACTCATCCCCCCAACTTATTCGCGTCGGCCATATTGGTGTCGGGGACCGGCCTGGTGCAGCGACCTAACATTGAAAACCATGGCCACGGACGTCGCACTCGATATCGGCACGGCCCGCACACGCCTGGCGACCGCCGAGCGTGGCATCTTGTTCGACGAACCGACCATGGTGGCCATTGACACGACGTCCGGCGAGGTGGTGGACGTGGGCCACGGTGCCATCGACCTCATCGGGCGCACACCGCGCCACGTGGTGGTCTTTCGACCGCTCGCCCAGGGCACGACGGTCGACTTCGACGTCACGGCGCGACTCATCGCGGGGCTCTTCGAGCGTGCGGGCGTCTCCAAACTCAGTCGCGCCCGCGTCGTGATGAGCGTCCCGTCACTGGCGACGTCCATCGAACGCCGTGCCCTTCGCCAGGCGGCGATCCAGGCGGGGGCCCGTGAGGTGAGTCTCATGGAGGCGCCCATCGCTGCGGCGATCGGTTTGGGATTGCCGGTCCAGGACCCCGTGGGCTCGGCGGTGACGGTGTTGGGTGCGGGCGCCTCGGAGGCGGCCCTCATCTCACTGGGTGGGATCGTGTCCTCGGGCGCGCGCCGCGTCGGTGGTAACGACATCGATAGCGCCATCGCCACCTTGTTACGTCTTCGCCAGGGCGTCGTGGTCGCGCCCTCGACCATCGAGGACCTCAAGATCACCATGAGTTCCGCGCGAAGTCGTTCCCACGGGGAGTCGCGCACCATTAGCGCGCGCGCCATTGAAGATGGCAAGATCGAAACGGTCGAAGTGCGGGCCGAGTTGATCAACGCGGCCCTCGCCGACACCGTTAACGCCACCTTGCGTTTGATCCAGGAATGCCTGGCCGATGCGCCGCCGGACCTGTCCCAGGACGTCAGCGCCCAAGGGATGGTGTTGGTGGGCGGACACGCCCAACTCACCGATTTCGCCGAGTTGATCTCGCACTCCACGGGCGTGACCGTGCGCGTCGCCGACGAGCCGGGCACGGTGATCATCCGCGGACTTCAGATGTGCCTGGAGCAGATGTCCTCACTGCATGGACTATTTCGCCAGGTGGACCGCTAAAGCAGGGTCATCAGTCCTCGCCGCGGCCGAGTTGATCGACGGCCGCGCGAACTTGCCAGTCGCGATCCTCGCTGGCGCGCGCTAGCGCTTCTTCGATGTCGGGACCCTCGAAATTAGCCAAAGCGACGATGGCGCGCCGGCGCACCGCTGGCTTGTCCTCGAGGGCGCCCAAGACGGCCGGTCTCGCGCGATCGTCACCGATGGCGCCGAGTGCGGCGATCGCCGACTCGCGACACCGGGCGTCATCGTGGTTCGTGGCGACGCGGATCAGTCCTTCGAGGGCGGGGACGTAGAGGTGCTCGCCGAGGGCGAAGACGGCCCCGTCGACGACGAGAGCGTCGGCGTCGCCCAGGGCGTCGATCAACAACTCGAAGAGTGACTGGTCGTTCACCGGGGACGCCGCGATCAAGGTCAGCGCCTCTCGCCGGACGTCGACGTCGTCGTCCGTGAGCGCCGCGCGCCAGACGTCGTCGGTGACGAGGTCCCGGCGTCGTGCGGCGCGCAGGGCGAGCACCCGGCGTCGTGCGCGCTCGTCACCCAGGCGTTCGACGATGAAGGAATCGAGCGATCCGTCGGTGCGGTACCCCGCCACGAGGAGAAGGTCATCGGCGTCGTCCGGTAGCGTGGAATCATCACTGTGCACGAGACCATCTCACCACCTTCTCGACCCCGTCGGGCGCTTCGACGAATATTGACCGCGCTGATCATTCTCGCCATCGTGGTGGTGGGCCTGCGCGCGTGGTCGACCGACGAATACGCCATCACCCCGGGGAACGCGACCAACGTCGCGCCGCTGGTGACCGTGAAGGGTCTCGGTACCGATCCACATCGCGACCGCATCATGCTGGTCGATGTCTACCTTCAGCCGCTCTCAGAACTCCAGTACATCGTCATGCACTTTCAGTCCCACGTGGAGTTCGTGACCGCGAGCCAACTCCTGGAACCTGGCATCCCCAACTCCCAGCTGGACGCCCAGGGCTTCTTGCAGATGAGCGACTCGCAGCTCGCCGCCAAGGTGGCGGCCCTGCGCGCCCTGGGTTGGACGATCCCGGCGATCCCGACGGGGGCCGTCATCACCGGTGTGGTGGACAACACGCCAGCTTCACGTGCGGGACTGAACGTGGGCGACGAGGTCACGGCGGTCAACTCTCGAGCGGTCACCTCGCAGTGCTCGCTAGTCGCCGCGTTGGCGCAAGTGCCCGTGGGAACCAAGTTGGAGTTGACCATCGTACCGGGCACGTTTAGCGCCGCCGGGGTGCTGCGTCACGCTGCGGCCATCCATGTCGCGGTGACCACGTCGCACTCTCCCAATGCGGGTGCCGCGACCGGCTGTGCGCAGGCCCCCCACGCCGGAGCCTCGTGGTTGGGGATCGCCCCCGAAGATGGCGTGGGCTACGACATTCCGGGCTCGATCTCGCTCAACACGGCCAACATCGGTGGACCGTCGGCCGGACTGGCGATGACGCTCACCCTGATCGACGCGCTGAGCAAGGGGTCCCTGACCGGCGGTCACGTGATCGCCACCACGGGCACCATCGATCCCGAGGGCAACGTGGGCGACGTGGGCGGTGTCGCGGAGAAGACCATCGCCGTCGAGAACGCCGGCGTGCACTACTTCTTCGTGCCCCAGGTCGAAGTGGCCACTGCTCGGTCAGTGGCGAATTCGACTCTGCACATCTTTGGCGTCACCAAACTGTCGCAAGTCCTGGCGGAACTGCGCAAACTCGGGGGTGTCGCGCCCATGCCGTTCACGGCCCCCCCTAAGCCATAATTTCGGCCCGAAAAGTCCTAGGCTGAGAAGAATGGAAGAACGGCGAATGCTCTCGACGACGCGGCAATCTTCGACCGAAATCGCTCGCAGCAACTTCAACACGGTACGCAAGGGCGGGTTTGACCCTCAAGAGGTGCGCTCGCACCTCGAAACGGTCGCTCGAGAGGTCGGTCACCTCGAAAATCGGATCCGCGACCTTCAAGAACAGCTCTCCGAGGCGCTTCGTCGTGCGGCGAATCCCACCATCGACGAGGCCACGTTGGCCGCGGCACTGGGTTCTCAGAGTGCCGCGATCTTGCGGGCGGCCCACGAAGAGGCCGGACGGGTCACGGCCGAAGCCCAGGAGCGCTCGGCGTTGCTCTTCTCCGAAGGGCAACAACGCGCGGCGAACCATCTCATCGAGGCCCAGGAGCGCGCCGGAGCGATGCTCACCGAGTCGGAGCACGCCGCCTCTCAAATCGACCAGGAGGCGCGACTCGGGGCCGAGCGCCTGATCGAGTCGGCCAAGATCAACGGTGACGCCATGGTGGAGCGCGGGCGCGAACAAGGTCGCGCCATCGTCGAGCAAGCCAATGAGGCCCGGCGCCACGTGCTCAATGACCTGGCTGTTAAGCGCAAGGCACTGCACATCCAAATCGACCAATTGCGCGCGGCGCGCGACTCGATGAACAGCTTCGTCCAGAGCATTCGTGAGCAGATCGACGTCATGCTCGATCACATCAACGGTTCCGACGAGGCGGCGCGGGCCGCCGCCCTGGAGGCGTTACGTCTGCGTCCGCCGAGCACCGAACCCACCGAGGAGGAGTTGTTAGCCGGTACTCCGCTGCGACACGTACCCGAGCCCCAACTGCAGCAAGTCGCCGCGTCGCCCGCCGTTAGCCACCTCGAGCCGATGGCGCCATCGCCCGCCGCACCGCCCCCCGCGCCTGCGGCCAAGACCCTGCGCGCAGCTACGAACGTCAGCCACGACGCCGAGTCCTTCGTGGGCGAAGACGACACGGGCACTGACGTCGTCAATGAGATCTTCGCGCGCCTACGCAAGGCGACGCTCGAGGAACGTGGTGCGGCGGCGCCGACTCCCAAGAAGACGCCGGTCATCGCCAAACCCGAGACGCCCCTCGACGAGCTGTTCGCTCGTCGCGACCAGGCCATTGGTGAATCACTCGCGGTCTTGACCCGAAAGGTGAAGCGCGCTCTTCAAGACGACCAGAACGTCACTCTGGAGCGCCTGCGCGACGTCAAGGGGGCCATCTCCAACGAACTCGAAGACGAACTCGAGCAGCGCCGTCGCTACGCCGACGCGGCGCTCGACGCGCTCGCTGACGCGGCCGCGGCGGGAATGCAGTTCGCCTTTGATGAGTCGCGAGTCTCGAGCACTGCCGACGCTCGCGCCGGCGTCGGCGACTGCGCCGCTGATCTGGCCGTCACCATCGTGCTGGCGTTGCGCAAGCGCATCCTGGCCGACGGCAACGGCGACGCCGCCGAGCGCGCGAACGCCGCCTACAAGGAGTGGCGTGGTGCGCGCGTCGAGAGATTGTGCACTGACGCGGCACGGCGTGCTTTCCACCTCGGTGTGACGACGGCCGCGGCGGGACAACATCTGCGTTTCCTGCCGGCGCCCAATGACGCACCGTGCGACGCTTGCGCGCTCGATGCGCAGGCGCCGCCTCGCCTCGCCGGCCAGAGCTTCCCCAGTGGTTCGGCCTATCCGCCGTTGCACGCGGGTTGCGCCTGCACTGTCGTGCCGGCGTAAGTTCTGACCTAGGCTCGCTGTGTGCGCTCGCCTTCGGATGTAACTCCGCCTCGCCGTCTCGGCCGTCCGTCGCGGCGCCTCTTCATCGGCATCGCCGTCTTCATCCTGATCATCTTGTTGGCATCGCTGCGCACGCTCGCGGTGATATGGACCGACCAGATGTGGTTCTCCCAAGGTGGTTACGGTTCGGTCTTCAACACGTTGCTGGCCACCAAGGTCGGCCTGGCGGTGGCCTTCGGACTGATCTTCTTCGTACTGATGTGGGTCAACTTGATGCTCACCGACCGCTTCGGTGCACGCGATCTGAGTTTCGAGCCCGAGGACGAGGTGGTGCGTCGATTCCAGAACGCGGTGCGTCCGCGCGCGGGGCGCATCTACGCGGCGATTGCGGTCGTCAGCGGTTTGATCGCGGGGCTCAACGCGTCCGGACAGTGGCAGACCTGGTTGATGTTCGTGCACCGTCAATCATTTGGCCAGACTGACCCGCTGTACCACAAGGACATCGGTTTCTATATCTTTGACTTGCCCTTCGCCTCCTTCGTGGTGACTTGGACCCTCGTCTCGCTCTTCATCATCTTGATCGTCACCGCCGTCCTGCACTTCTTCAATGGCGGCATCCGCACGACGCGCGTGGCGCCACGCGTGGCGCCACGCGTCAAGGCGCACCTCTCGGTCATCGGCGCCGGTATCGCATTGATGAAGGCCTTGGGCTACGTCATCGCTCGTTGGGAACTGGTTAATTCGACCAACGGCGTGGTGGGAGGAGCTGGGTACACCGACGTCCACGCCCGTATGCCCGCTATGACGATCCTGATTTTCTTGTCGCTGGCGTCGGGACTCATCTTGCTCGCCAACGTGCGCTCGCGCGGATGGTCGCTGCCGGCCGTGGCAGTCGGTCTGTGGGCCTTCGTGGCGCTGATCATCGGCGTCTTGTACCCCACGTTCTTACAGACTTTCAAGGTCAGCCCGGCGCAGGCGACCCTCGAGGCGCCCTACATCGCGCGCAACATCACCGCGACGCGAGAGGCCTTTGGCATCAGCAACGTGCAGTACCATAACTTCGCCGCCGCCAGCTCGGTGCCCACGTCGGTGCTCAAGGCCGACGCGGACACCCTCAACAACATCCGCCTGTGGGACCCCGACCCCAACATCGCATTGGAGACGGTGATTCGACGCCAGTCCATCCGTGCGTATTACACCTTCAACTCACTCGGAGTCGACCGCTACATGATCAACGGCACCTTGGTCCCGGTGCTGATCGGTGCGCGCGAACTCTCGACCGCCAATCTGCCTTCTCCGTCGTGGATCAACACCCACCTGCAGTACACGCACGGCGTCGGCGCCGCGGTGCTGGCGGCGAATCAGGTGGACTCCTCGGGCAACCCGATCTTCGACGCCGCCAACGTGCCGCCAACTTCGACCGCGGGCTTGCCAACATTGACGACCCCGGACATCTACTTCGGCCTTAGTTACGGCGGCTGGGTGGTGGCGAACACCAAGCAGCCCGAACTCGATTACCAGGTGAACTCCGGACCCAACGAAGGTCAGTCCGTCGAGACCCACTACGCCGCCAAGGGCGGGGTGGCGGTCGGCGGCTTCCTCAGTCGACTGGCCCTCGCGGCGCGACTGGGTGACTTTAACTTCCTCATCTCGAACCAGATCACGCCGCAGTCAAGAGTCCTCTTCGTGCGCAACGTGACCGCCATGGCTCAGAAGGCCGCGCCGTTCCTCTCCTTTGACTCGCAGCCCTACGCTGTCATCGCCAACGGCGCGGTGAACTTCGTGCTGGACGGGTACACGACGTCGAGTCAGTACCCCTATTCCCAGAACGCCAGCAATTTGAACGTCAGCCAGGGCGGTCTCCCCTACAGCTTCAACTACGTGCGCAATTCGGTGAAGGTGGTCGTCAACGCCTACACCGGCAAGATGACCTTCTACATCATGGACCCCACCGACCCGATCATCCGCGCCTACGCGGCCGCGTTCCCGGGGATGTTCCAGCCGCTCTCGGCCATGCCCGCCTCGATCCGCACCCACTTGCGCTACCCCTCGGACCTGTTCTCGGTGCAAGCGGCCACCCTGGGTCGCTATCACATCACCTCGGCCAGCGCCTTTTACAACGCCTCGGACCGCTGGGAGGTCTCACCGACCACGGGTGCCGGCTCGCCCGACCAGACCCTCAAGGTCACCACGGTGACTGACGTCAATGGCAACATCATCTCTTCGACACTGTCGCCGATGGCCCCGATCTACCAAGTAGGTTCTCTGCCGCAGGCCAACCACCAGCAGCTGCTCGAATCAGCCGCGTTCGTGCCGGCGGGCAATTCGGGCACCGTCCAGAACTTGAGCGCCTTCATGATCGCGACCTCGGACCCTAACGACTACGGGCAATTGAATGTCTATTCGACGCAGCGTGGTCAAGCAACCCCTGGTCCCGCCCAGGTCGACTCCGAGATCGCGGCCAACGCCCAAGTCTCCAAGGACGTGACGCTACTGGGCCAACAAGGTTCCCAGGTCCTATTGGGCAACGACCTGATGGTGCCACTCGATCAGAGCGTGCTCTATATTCGCCCCTTCTACGTGAGCGCGACCTCGAACCCGATGCCGCAACTGCGCTACGTCATCGCGGTCTTTAACCAGCAGGTCGGGATTGCCCCGACGCTATCGGGAGCGATTGCCGATGTGCTTGGTGGGACCATCCCGAGCGGCGGCACGAGTGGTGGTACGGGCGGGGGCCCGACGAAGTCGGGTCAGACTGCGAGCTACTACTTGGCGCAGGCGAGTTCGGATTACACTGCCGCGCAGGCCGCACTGAAGGCCGGCAAACTTGGCGCCTATCAAACCGATGTGCAAATGATGAACAATCAATTGCTACTCGCCCAGAAGGCGTTGGCCAAGTAAGCGCCCAGAATTGATCTTGTCTCGCATCTGATAAGATGAAAGTCCGCAACGCGGGGTGGAGCAGTCTGGTAGCTCGTCGGGCTCATAACCCGAAGGTCGTAGGTTCAAATCCTGCCCCCGCCACGAAGAAGTGAAGATTTGAAGTCGAAGGTCCAGGGAAACCCTGGGCCTTCGTCTTGTCCGGGGTTCCACAGGACCGCAGTTGCTGGCAGTCTTGTGAATACCCCCCCGTCAATAAGTCCTTGTAGCCTGCACCTCCTGCACACCCCACCATTTCGCATCCCTACCCCTTGACCTGGGCACGGCACCGACAAATGGCCTTACAGCCTGAGATCCATTGATGGGCGGGTTTTCGCTAAGTCCACACCTCGCGTCGTGCCCAATTCGACTTCACGCGCAGACGGACCTTCTTACCCAGTTGGAACTCATTTATCTGACCCTCGTCGCGGTAGCAAGCCCGTGCACTACCGGCGGGTCACTTGACAGATGTACGCCCGTAGGCTCTCCGAAGTAGTCCGGTTTCTCCAGTTGACCATGGGGAGTAATGCGATGACGAATGAAGAATTTTCTTGACTGGGCGTTGGAGAACGCTGAAGAGTCGACACGACCCGGATCATGGTCACCACGTCGCAAGGAAAATTGACAGGCGACGAAAACCGCCTAGAGAATGCTTCACCTTCGTAGCGACGTACTTATTGATGATGTATTGCGACTTCAACTTGAGTAATGCCAGTCCCTCTTCTTGTCCAAAGATGGAGATTTCGCGATGACAATCAGCGCAGAACGTAGTGCAGACAATGTCGGCACATCCTCTAGCCAAGACGGTGGCGTTCGAGCAGTTTCATGGACCCAACGCCCTGGTGTCTTTTCGCAACACGCGGGGACCGCAGCCTTGCTCGCGGTATTGGGTTACCTCTTCGGACACTGGTTTGGAAACTACCTAGTTAGCGGATACGACTACGTCCAGACCTCCGGTCAGAACTCCATCGCCAACACGCTGGCGTTGGCGTTCGGTGTGGTGGGATGGCTCGCGGGAATCGGAGCCCTCAACCATCCACTCGCCAAATTGATCGGAAAGGACGCTTTGGAGGACGAAGCATCCGTAGACAACTGGACCAAGTATTTCCGTTACACGCTCGACCACAAGGTCGTTGGCGTGCAATATGTCGTGGGTGTGCTCTTGTTCATGTTCACAGGTGGCCTCTTGGCGATGGCCGTGCGCGCTGAACTCCTGAATCCGACGTCGCACCTGTTCTCTCCAGGCACCTACATCGAGATCGTCTCCGAACACGGGACTGTCATGATGATGATGGCCACTTCTATCGTGGTGGGGCCTTTGGGTAACTATTTCGTGCCCCTGATGATTGGGGCACGTCGAATGGCGTTTCCCCGCATCGAGGCAATGAGTTTTTGGATCTTCACTGCTGGCTATCTGGTGATCTTCTCAGCCTTGCCTTACGGTGGATTCCCGACGGGTTGGACGGGCTACGCGCCGCTACAGACGCAGGCTGGCCCGGGAATGGTGTCGTACCTTTTGGGTTTCGTCGTCATCGGCGTGGGGATGATTCTCGCGGGATTCAACCAAGCCGTGACGATCATCAATTACCGTGCTCCCGGTATGACGTGGAATCGTGTGCCGATGTTCGTCTGGGGAATTCTGTCAACCGCGGCGTTGATGGTCTTAGCGACGCCGGTCCTTTTTGCTGCGGGCCTCTTTGGATTGCTCGATAGAACGGTGCAGACGGCTTTCTACGTCACCGAGCACGGGGGAAGTTCGTACCTGTGGGAGAACCTGTTCTGGTTCTTTGGTCACCCCGAGGTGTACATCATGGCCCTACCGGGTTTCGGCATCGCTGGCGAGATTTTGCCCGTCTTCGCTCGACGTCCGTTGTTCGCCTACAAGGTGTCCGCCGCCGGGATGGTCGGTGTGGCACTGCTGTCATTCTTCGTGTGGCAGCACCATCTTTTCCAAAGTGGTATCAACCCCGACATGCGACCCCTCTTCATGCTGTCGACAGAAGTCATTTCCATCCCGACCGGTTTCATCTTCCTCGTGGGCATGGGTACTCTCTATCGAGCCAAGTTGAGACTCGAATTACCCATGCTGTTCATATTGGCGATGTTCTTCAACTTCCTCATTGGCGGGGTGACGGGTGTGTTCTTGTCGGACGTCCCCGTCAACGTGACGGTGCACGGGGGCTTTTTCGTGTTGTCGCACTTCCACTACACCATTATGGGTGGGGGCCTCTTCGCGTTCATGGGAGGTCTGTATTACTGGTTGCCGAAGATGACGGGCAAAATGATGAATAAGAAACTTGGTTTATGGCAATTCTGGCTGATGTTCATCTTCTTCAACTTGACCTTCTTCCCGATGTTCATCATCGGATTGTTGGGTCAACCACGTCGTGTGTTCACCTACGCATCGAACTTGCAGGGGATCAACGACTTCTCGTCGGTGAGCGCCTTCATTCTTGGGTTCTCGTTCCTGATTTTCGCCTTCAATCTCGTCTGGTCCATGTGGATCAAACCAGAAATTGCCCCCGCCAATCCCTGGGATTCAATAGGGCTGGAGTGGCAGACCGCCAATCCCGTGCCGTCATACAATTTCGAGCGCATACCGGTCATCACGACCGATCCGTATGGTTACGGCGAGGAGAATGCTCCGGCCGACGCGGACCGTGGTCGCTACGGCGACCACGGGCAGTCGAATCGCGCGAGTACTTAGCGCGCACCTGCAGTCTTCGACGACTGCCTTCTTCCAATACTCGAGCGATGTCGTGACATGATTCAGCAGACGGAGTCCATCACGTGTCATCGCCCCGCCGATGAGAGAGAGCGAACGAACTGGAGGTGCCACCGCGACATCTGCGCGGAGGACGTCGTGTATCGTTCGAGGTGGAGAGCCGGGAAGACTGGTCGGCACGATGGCTACGTGCGGAGTGTGTTGATTTGACCTCGGCTTTGATCGAATTCTTGCTCGGCACCTCAGTGAGCCTCGTCACCAGTTGGGTTCTCGTGACGAGGCTAGAGCGAGTCGGTGAGCGATTCGGACTCTCCGAAGCGCTACTGGGCGTCCTTGCCGCACTCGCCGCCGACGCTCCCGAAATCACTTCGTCAGTCTCTGCCCTCTCCCAGCACCAAAGAACCATTGGTGCCGGCGTCGTGATCGGCTCCAATGTCTTCAACCTGGCGGCGCTGCTGGGGCTCGGTGCGCTGGTGTCGGGCTTCATCGCACTCCACCGCAAGGTCGTAGTGCTTGGCGGCGTCGTTGCAATGTTGGTCGCGCTGAGTTGCGTGGCTACCGTGACTGGACTTATCTCCGTTGTCGCAGGCCTGGTCTTGGCGGGCGCCGTCTTCGCTGTTTACGTCGCGGTCCTGGGGATGCGCCGCCAGAGTGTCCATCGACTCCCTATCTCTCAGCGGTGGCGTACTTGGATCCTGTTCGCTGTTGAAGAGGAGGAACTTGAACTCGCGGAGGCGATTCGACCGCTGCGCGGGCGACCAGTGGACTTTCTCGCCACCGTGATGGCACTGGTGATCGTAGTTATTGCCAGCGTGACGATGGAGAGGAGCGCGGTGACGCTGGGCCATCACTTTCACGTCGCTGACGCGGTCATCGGTGCCATCGTTCTCGCCGGTGTCACGAGCCTTCCGAACGCAGTTGCGGCAGTGCACCTGGCCTCGAAAGGTCGTGGTGCGGCGGCCCTCAGCACGGCGCTTAACAGCAATAGCCTCAATGTGGTCGTGGGACTACTCATTCCCGGAGTCTTCGTGGGTCTCGCGCGTTCCTCGCTGCCGGGCAGCGTCACCACGTGGTGGTACGTCGGGCTCACCATGGTCACCTTGGTATGCGCCTTCTCGACTGGCGGCCTTCGTCGCTGGCAGGGTGGGCTCATCATTACTGGCTACGTCGCTTTCGTGGTCGTCTTGTTGAGCATCAGTTAACTTCGAGCTGTCCGCTTTAGGGAGGGGCGACGGAAGCGAGAGGATCAAAGGCCAATATGAATTCGCGGCATCGGGGACTTAAAAATTTGAATCTCATTCGTGGTCTGGGAATGTGGCGTGTGGTAATCCACGCGCATCGATCCACCCAACATCGTCAGATTGACACTCTGATTTCTGCCACCTAAGGAATTGGCGCCAGCGGCGTATTAATGCTGTGGCGACGCAAGGCGACCGAGTAACGCCAGATCTTCGGAGCCACCGAGGACCATGAGCCGGTCGCCTGACTTGATGACGGTCGCGCCAGTGGGCCGAATGATGTCGCGTCCTCGTTCAATGGCCGTGATAAGTACACCACGTGGCACTGACGTTGAGCGCAGTGTTACCTCGACGAGCGGGGAAGTGTCAGTCACGGTGATCTCCGAGATACCCGTCGAGCCGCCCAGCTCAGCGATGCGACGTAGGTTGGCCTGCATCGTTCGGCGATAGTTGCGAACGATGTCCGAAATGGCAATCGTGCCGACGACCCTCCGCTCATCATCGATGACGGCCGCCCACGTCTGCGGCGTCGACGTCAGCGTGTCGAGTACCACGTCGAGATGGACCGCTTCGTGGATCGGTGCGAAAGTGGGATCGACCAGTCCCTCGATGTAGAGGTCATTGTCCGTTAGAACTTTTCTGAGCGAGTCCGCGGTGATCACCCCGACGTAGTGGCCTTGGAGATCGACCAACGGCGCGGCGTCTACGTCGCCCTCTTCCATTTGGGCTAGAAACGCCGCGCCGTCGCCGGGCTCCAGAAGCACGCACTTCGCCGGCGCCATGGCCTGTGAAGCGCTCACCATGGCGAGCAGTGGCAGTCCGGTCAAGATGCGGTGCGCGGGGGACTCAGCTCGGCTGCGAAGTTGACTGCGGTAGATGGTGTCGTCGTTACGACGGACGATGAGAGTCGCCAGTCCGACGGCCAGCATGGCCGGCACGATCATTGACAGGGTTCCCGTCATCTCGGCGACCATCAACATCACCGCCAACGGTGCGCGCGAGATGCTCCCGAAGCAGGCCATCATCCCCACGATGACGTACGGAGCGGGGTCGTGGCCGAGGCTCGGTACGACCGGCTCGAGTAGGCGCCAGACGGCGGCCCCGACGAAGGCTCCAATCACCATGCCGGGGCCGAAGATACCGCCCGAACCACCCGAGCCAATGGAAAGCCCGGTCGTCGCAATGCGCGCGAAGGGCAAGACGAGGACAATCCACAGCGGGATATGTAGCAGTTGAGTCCCGAGGCCTTGCTGGATCCACCCGTAGCCGGTGCCGAGCACTTCGGGGATGACGAGGCCGATGCACCCGACGATCAGCCCGCCAATCGCCGGGCGAACCCAACGGGGAATCGTCAGCCGGCTGAAGAAGGCCGCCATGCCGTAAAAGCCCTTGGCGTAGAGGAGTCCGACCAATCCGCCAATGATGCCGATGATTGCGAACCAGACCAACTGTAAGGCGTTGGTGAGGTGGTAATTGCCAACGTAGCCAAAGAGCGGATCGAAACCCTCGAAGGACCCCCACACGCTATAGCCCACGATCGACGCGATGAAAGAGGGGAGCAGCGCCTCCACCTCGAAGTCGTCGCGGTACAGGATCTCCGTGGCGAGCACGGCACCTCCGAGGGGGGCGCCGAAGATGGACCCGATACCCGAACCGATTCCGCTCGCCACTGTGATGCGCGCGTCCGAGGGGCTGAGGTCGAGGAAGCGGGCGAGAAACGATCCGAACCCGGCGCTGATCTGACCGGTTGGTCCCTCGCGGCCGCCGGATCCGCCCGAACCGATGGTGAGTGCCGAAGCCACGATCTTTACGAAGACGGTGCGCAGTCGCACGCCACGAGGGTTGTGGTGAACCGCAGCGATCGCCGCGTCAGTGCCGTGTCCCTCGGCCTCGGGCGCGACCGCGAAGACCAGGATCGCTCCCGCGAGGGCGCCCGCGCACGCGATGAGTGGAATCGCCCACGGTCGCGCGAAGTGGGCGGACGCCGCACGACCTCCCTCGCTGACGGGCAGTGGAACTCGGTAGCCCGCAAGTACCTGGAGGAAGACGTACGTCGCTAGGCGCAGTGCCTCGTAGAAGACGACGGCGCCGAGCCCGGCGATGATGCCAATGACGGTGCCCAATACGAGCCACTTCCGGGTGTACGTGGCGGAGGTAAGCCATCGTCCGATCCGAAGTTGCGTGGATCGCATTCGACGTTGCCAGGCGCGAGGGGAAAAGACGTCACGACTCGACATCTAGAGATCCCAACCGGTTGACCAGTCCTGCTCCGGGACTTCACCGGCGGCCGCAGCAAACCGACTGAGAGCCTTCGCAAATAACACCTGATCCACGGGGGAAATCGACTCTAAGATCGCCCCGATTTCCTCGCGACGCCGATCCGTAACGTCACTGACGAGGCGGCGTCCTTTCTTCGTCAAGTCGATGCGAATGGTGCGCCGGTCGTCTTGATCGGCCTCACGCACTATCAACTTCTTCGTCACGAGGCGGTCGCACATTCGAGTTGCGGTGGCGGGCGTCACCCCTATGGCCTCCGCCAGATTGATCAAATTCTGTGGCCCCCGCGATGCCAGGACGACGAGTGTCCGATACTGGGCGAGAGTGACCTCCTCGGCAATGTCGGAGAGAGAGCGCGCCGCAACTGCCACCAAGGCTCGACTGGCGAAGAGGACGGCGTCGAGGAGCGGTGTCGGTCCCTGTTCATTTGATTGCATAGGCTAATTATGACATATACTAACGATGTGAGGTTTGATCCGATGTCTCGCCAGTGGCTCCAACGTGCACACAGCGCGTGCGACCAGTCTTCACGCAACTGGCAAGAGAAGGCTTCATCATGAAAGCGCAGGTGTACGAAGGCCCCGGCAAGAAAAGCTGGAAGGAAGTCCCGAACCCGAAGATTGTGAAATCGACTGACGTCATTGTCAAGATGGTGGCGACCACTATCTGTGGCACCGACCTGCATATTCTCAAAGGCGACGTTCCCAAAGTGGAGGTGGGCAGCGATCTTGGCCACGAGGGAATCGGTTTCATCACCGAGATTGGATCTGCGATTACCCAGTTGGCCGTCGGTGACCAGGTCATCCTCTCGTGTGTCAGTTCGTGCGGACAGTGCTCGAATTGTCGCCAGAGGCTCTTCAGCCATTGCCTCGACCCAGAGGGACTTGCGGGCATCGGATGGATCTTCGGCTACATGATTGACGGCACCCAAGCCGAATTCGTCCGAGTCCCCTTCGCCGAGACGTCGGTCTATCCGTTCCCCGAGGGGATGACCGACGCACAGGGCATCCTTCTCTCGGATATCTTGCCCACCGGTTTCGAGATCGGCGTGCAATACGGTCAGGTGAGTCCGGGTGACATCGTCGCGGTGATCGGCTCGGGGCCGGTGGGGCTGTCAGCGGTCATGACGTCACGTCTCTACGGGCCCTCCAAGGTCATTTCAATTGACCTCGATGACGCGCGCCTGAAGCGTGTTTCGGACTTCGGCGCGACTGACACGGTCAACTCTGGGGACGCGGACTGGAAGAAGCAGGTGCTCGACCTGACTGACGGCGCGGAAGTCGATGTGGCCATTGAGGCGGTCGGCCTGCCTCAGACCTTCACGATGGCGACGGAGATTGTTCGCCCCGGGGGCAGCGTCGACAACATTGGCGTTCACGGCAAGCCCGTGGAACTGGCACTCAACGAGTTGTGGATCAAGAACATCGACATCTCGATGGGCCTCGTCAACACCAACACCCTGGGGATGCTCCTCAAACTAGTGACTCAGAAGAAATTGCCGGTTGATCAGTTCGTCACCCACGAGTTCTCCTTTGATCAAGTCTTCGCGGCCTACGAGGTGTTCGCCAATGCCGCCTAACACGATGCGCTCAAGGTCCTCATCCACTAGTGCAGGGCCGACGGGTGGCGAGTGCTGGGTGCGACACGTAAATCCCCACAGTCGCTACTCGTCGGGCGCGCTTTTTCGCACGCACTGGTCAGCGAACTGACCAGTGCGTGAAGGCTGTCGCGGACCAAGTGGAGCCAGCGAGAGACGACGTAGATTCTGAATAATTGGGCACGCAGTACGAAGGAGTTCGACATGCCGAGTGCCAAGTCTGGAAAATCCAAGTCGGAGCGCCCGGTCGCGAAACGAGGATCAGAGCCCACGCAACGGCCGGACCTAAAGACCCTTCCCCTCGCCGAGGTCGAGAAATCACTTGCGTCGTCGCCGAAGGGTCTCACCCAGGCGGAGGCGACTACACGCCTGAGCCAGTATGGTCCGAACGAGATTGCAGCAAAGAAAGTCAACGAGTTCGTGAAGTTCCTCGGTTACTTCTGGGGACCCATCCCCTGGATGATCGAGGTGGCCGTCATCCTGTCGGCCGTGCTGGGCCATTGGCCCGATTTCGCGATCATCCTCGTCCTGCTCCTGGCCAACGCCGTCATTGGGTTCTGGGAAGAGCATCAGGCCGGCAAGGCCATCGACGCGTTGAAGGCTCAACTCTCGATCAAGGCCCGCGTGCTGCGCGACAGTCAGTGGACGAACCCGCCGGCGCGCGAACTCGTCCCGGGCGACGTCATCCGACTGCGCCTGGGCGACATCGTTCCCGCCGACGCCCGTCTGCTCGAAGGCGACCCGGTCGAGGTCGACGAGTCAGCGCTGACTGGTGAGTCGCTGCCCGCGACGCGCGGTCCGGGCGACGCAGTGTTCTCCGCGTCAATTATCCGCCAGGGCGAGATCGGCGCCCTCGTCTACGCCACGGGCACGAATACCTACTTCGGCACGACCGCGGAACTCGTGCAGGAGAGTCAGACCGTCAGCCACTTCCAGCGTGCCGTGCTGAAGATCGGCACGTACCTTATCTACTTGGCCCTGGCCATGGTGGGCATCATCATCATCATCTCGCTGGTCCGCGGCGATCCATTCCTCACCACGCTGCAGTTCGCCCTCGTCCTCACCGTGGCCGCTATTCCCGTGGCCATGCCGACGGTACTGTCGGTGACGATGGCCGTCGGCGCACGTCTTCTAGCGAAGAAGAAGGCCATCGTCAGCCGGCTTGTCGCGATCGAGGAACTCGCCGGCGTGGACGTGCTCTGCACGGACAAGACCGGCACCCTGACCCAGAACAAGTTGACACTTGGCGACCCCTTCGTGGTGGAGGGGGTTTCAGTCGATGAGGTAATCATGGACGCCGCGCTGGCGTCGCGTGCCGACGACAACGACACGATCGACCTTGCGGTGCTCGGCGGCCTGACGAGCGATCAGTCCTTGCGCGACTATCACGTGGAGCACTTCGAACCCTTCGATGCGGTCAGCAAGCGTACCGAGGCGACGGTCAATAGCTCCAAGGGCGTTGCCTTCAAAGTGACCAAGGGCGCCCCTCAGGTGATTCTCGCCCTCGCGGCCATTTCTCCCCAAGTGAGAAAGAGCGTGGACCAGGCGGTCAACGACTTCGCCGCCAGGGGCTTTCGCTCGTTGGGAGTGGCGCGGGCCCAAGGAAACGGTGAGTGGCAGTTCCTCGGCGTGCTGCCACTGTTCGACCCGCCCCGCCCCGACGCCAAGGCGACCATCGCGACGGCGCGGGCGATGGGTGTCGAGGTCAAGATGGTCACCGGCGACGCGCTCGCCATCGCCACCGAGACCGCCAAGACGCTCGGCATGGGCACCGATATCCTCGACGCCGCCAGTCTGGGTGACAGCAAACGCATCGAGACCGCGGGCATGTCCAAAACTATCGAAGGAGCGGACGGTTACGCCCAGGTGTTCCCCGAGCACAAGTACCACATCGTGGACGTCCTGCAAAGAGGTGGCCACATCGTCGGCATGACGGGTGACGGCGTCAACGACGCTCCGGCACTCAAGAAGGCCGACTGCGGCATCGCTGTGTCGGGCGCGACCGACGCGGCGCGCGCGGCGGCCTCGATCGTGCTCATCACGCCGGGGCTGTCGGTCATCATCGACGCGATCAAGGAGAGCCGCAAGATCTTCCAGCGGATGAACAGCTACGCCGTCTACCGCATCGCGGAGACGCTGCGCGTCTTGTTGTTCACCTCTATCGTGATCCTCGTCTACAACTTCTTCCCGGTGACGGCGATGCAGATCGTGTTGCTGGCGCTGCTCAACGACGGGGCGATCCTTTCGATCGCCTACGACAACGTCCGCTACCGTAATCGACCCGAGGCGTGGAACATGCGCGTCGTGCTCGGGATGGCAACGGTTCTAGGAGTCGTAGGTCCCGTGGCCGCGTTCGGCATGTTCTACCTCGGGGACCGGGTCTTTCACCTCAGTCACCCCGAACTTCAGACCATGATGTACTTGACACTCTCGGTGGCCGGGCATCTCACGATCTTCCAGGCCCGCACCCGTGGCCCGTTCTGGTCCATTCGCCCGGCGCGTGTTCTCTGGTTGGCGGTGCTCGGCACGCAGGCCTTCGCCACGCTCCTCGCGGTCTTCGGTATCTTGATGACGCCGTTGAACTGGCGCTACGCGGCCTTCGTGTGGGGATATGCGCTGGTGTGGTTCGTCGCGACTGACCGGGTGAAGCTGGTCGGCTACCGAGTGCTCGATCCCTCCGGCGCGGCCGCGGACGATGGATCATCGCTGGCCCGACGCCGTTCCAGGGCTGACCTGGCAGCGATGGCCGCGAGTGTTGCCCCCTTCCACACCGACGTCGACACCAGTCCGGGTGAGCCCGTTTACCACGACTCCAGCGCCTGCCCCTACGGCAAGGAGATCGCCCGCGACAATCACGTGTCGCCGGGCACCGATGGTCGTCGGCGCTGTGAGTGGTGTGAGGCGCACGCCGCGGTGTCCCCGTTCCACACCGACACCGACACCGATGATCCCGTGTTCCACGACCTGGTCGCGTGCCCCTACGGGCAGGAGATCACCCGCGACGACCACGACAAAGCGGGCACCGATGGTCGTCGGCACTGCGAGTGGTGCGAATCGTACGCCACTAAGAAGGGCGATCTATTTGCGAGACCGAAGGAGACAAAGCCATGAAACTCAACAAGGATGTTCTGAGCGAAATGAGGGTAAAGCCAGGAGAGAGAGTCGGCCTAGACGGTCGTAGCACGAAACGAGTCGCGGCCGATTGGCGTGGCGCACAAGGAGAAGATGGGAAGGACAAGCGACACAAGAAGGTGGCTGAGGAGGATCTCCAGGAGTTCGTCGGCGAGCTCTCGGTAGCACAGGACCTCTTGTGGGCGAACGGCACATACGCTCTTTTGATCGTGCTTCAGGCGATGGACGCGGCCGGCAAGGACGGGACCATCAAGCACGTCATGTCGGGTGTCAACCCCCAGGGCTGTCGGGTCGAGGCCTTTAAGCAACCCTCGGCCGACGAGCTTGCCCATGACTTTCTCTGGCGCTGTTCGAAGACTCTGCCAGGCCTTGGCAGTATCAGCATTTTCAACCGTTCCTACTACGAGGACGTGCTGGTGACCCGGGTCCATCCCGACCTCCTGGCCAAGGCTCACGAGATGCCCAGTGGCGGTCCGAATAAGAAGTTCTGGAATGATCGCTTCGCCGACATCAACGCTTTCGAACATCACCTCCATCGCAGCAAGACGCGAATCGTCAAGGTCTTCCTGCACCTGTCCAAGGAGGAGCAGAAGAAACGATTCCTCAACCGTCTGGATGATCCGGCGAAGAACTGGAAATTCTCGGTGGCGGACCTCGCCGAGCGAAAGTATTGGGACGAGTACCAGAGCGCGTACGAGGAGGCGTTGAGCGCCACTTCGACTGCGTGGGCACCGTGGTACGTGGTACCAGCTGATCACAAATATGCGCTACGCGCACTGGTTGGTGGCATCATTGTCGATGCCATTGACCAGATGGGCCTGAAGTCGCCCGTCGCTCCTGCGGGCAACGAAGAGGCGCTCGAAAAGGCGAAAAGGGAGTTACTCGCCGAGAGGTGAGAGGAGACGCGCGGTTTTGATCTCCTGCGCAACTTCAAGTGCCTCAGAGTCGTCCGGCAGGCTCCCTCGACCACCGACCGACTTATTCGAGAGAGGAGGCCGCACCCTTGACCGTCATTCGGAGCTACTAGTCGGTCGTTGTCGCCACCTGAGACAACAGTTCGCTACGTTGTCCAAGGTGAGGATTTCTTGATTGTGGACAGACATTCCTTTCGGTTGATGGACAGCGGGCCACTGCTGGAGCCCCGCCGTTTGAGTGCTGGGAGACGCCCAAGGGGATTGACGGTTCGAACGCAGTTCTCTAATTGGCGTATCCTGCGCGTTCGCCCGTTGGCATCTCGGTGAATCGCGCGACCTTGCGTCTGGTAGCCCGCTCGACTGTGACGTCCGGCTGCGGGTTGGTCGGGCAAGTGCACAACTCCGAAGGCGGCGTCAGCCACAGACGAGACCGCTGAGCAACGTGAAGCCGTGGTCCACGTGCCATTGCAGCGAGGTGCCAGGTGCTGCTCGCCAAGATCCGATCGCGTGCGCGAGAACGCCCCAGGCGGTGCGGGCAACGAGTGTCGCTTCGTCGGGGGAGGCGCCCCGGTCGACCAGGAGTTCAGTGATCATGGTGACGAGGCGTGCCTCCTTCGAGACCGCACGCTCGCGCAGCGCCGGCGTCGCAGCGACGATGGCAGCGAGGCGATCGCCGTTGGGTCGATTCACCTCAAGACGGGGAGTGATGAGTTCGATAGTGCGACGCATGGCTGGCCAGAGCGCAACGTCGAGCGGCACCGACGCAAGCGCCTCGGTCACCCAGTCGGTGAGCCGCCGCTCGCCGTCGAAGAGCACTTCGCGCTTGTCGGGGAAGTGCCTGAAAAAGGTGCGCTCGGTGACGCCAGCGCGGGTGGCGATCTCGGCTGCGGTCACGGCGTCGAATCCACGCTCGAAGAAGAGTTCGAGAGCCGCCCGTACCAGGCGCTCACGTGCTTCCATCCCGCTTCTTGGCATGCAACGAGTCTAGGTCCGTAGTGACAGTCACTGTCGCAACCTGATAATGTCTGCCACTGACACTACGCAAACCTTACGCGAGTGACGAAGGAGAGAAGCATGAGCGCAGTCGAGTCACGAACCATTCGATTCCATAAGATCGGCGAACCCTTGGATGTCCTGCGGGAGGAGTGGACGCAAATCCCCGAACCGGGTGAGGGCCGGATCCGAGTTCGCGTGGCCGCCACCGGGCTGAACCCCGCCGACTGGGCGCTCTGCCGTGGATTCATGCCCGGTGCCCTGCCGCGCGGCATCGGCGTCGACGTCTCTGGCATGGTCGACGCGATCGGCGATGGCGTCGTTGACGTGGCGGTCGGCGACCTCGTGTTTGGCTCGTCGGACTACGCCGCGCAGCCGAGTGCGGGCGCGGCCGACTTCGCGATCCTGAAACTGTGGTTCGCAGTACCGACGGGACTTGATGCGGTCCACGCGGCCGTTCTCCCGATGGTGCTGCAGACCGCGCAGTGGACCCTCGATCTGATGAACGTGACATCCGGCGAGACCGTGCTGATCCACGGGGCGGGCGCTATGGCCGGCTACGCCGCAGTGCAACTAGCGCTCCGTCGCGGCGCCAGGGTGATCGCCACTGCCGGGCCGACGTTCGCGCCCGACCTTGAAGGGTTCGGGGCCATCGTCACACCGTACGGTGAGGGAATGGTTGAGCGAGTCCGGTCACTCGCCGAGGGGCCGATCGATCAGGTGCTCGACACTTCGCGCACGAATCCAGGTGCGATCGCAGTGCTCATCGAGATCGCGCAAGACCCGAAGCGCGTCGTTACCATCGGCAACCACGACGAGGCACGTAGCCAGGGCGCTCGTGTCAACATCGACGAGTTGATGGCCGCTGGCGGATTCCCTAACTCCGACTTCCTGGCCGATTACGCAACGCTCGCGGCCGCAGGCCAGTTCGCCATCCCCGTAGCCAAGACATTCGCGCTTGACGAGTGGCGCGCCGCCGCCGAACTCAGCCTGTCCGGAGCGCCGCACGGGAAGGTCGTGCTCGTGCCGTAGCAAACGTCCTTGGCGATTCCATGTAGCAACGGCCCACGTCAACCAGGGTCACTGACGCGATCCGCTACTTTTGCCTCGACTGATGATGATTCTCGCGAGGGGCGTCAACCTGAACGGTTCGCCTGTCGCTGCAGACTGGGCTCCCGGAGTTTCGATGGGCGAGTGCAACTGGTTGCGTCGCGTTGGCCGCAGCGTGGCTGATTAGGGCGGTTCGAACGTCACACGCGTCTTGAGGGGGTGTCTCTTCGTGGAGCCCGCGCCAGGGATGAGCGCTCCGCCGACGAGAAAGGAGCTCCGCGAGAGTCGAACGGAGTTCAACGCTGTTTGAACGATCACGACAGAGTTAAGCGAGGCTCAGAAAGAGTTTTTGTAGCCTCGGCACGATGTCGTCGGCGTCAGTGTCGGGGTCAACCAGACACTCCTTGAGACTCGCGGAGATGAGAGTGAAGGCGGCGGTATTCACCGCCTTGGCGACCGCCGCCATTTGGGTGACGATCTCCTCACAACTGCGGCCTTCGTCGAGCATCCGCACGATTGCTCCCATCTGGCCGTGTGCTCTCTTGACGCGCTTGGTAATCGCCTCGAGTTGGGCCTGGTCCTGAAGTGCGTGCGCAGGCTTCTTGGTAGTCATGGCTTCTCCTTGAGTGGGTTCGCGTCAGTTAAGTATCTCCCAGAACCCGTTATCGAACCAGCATTGAAGCGTAGTATATACCCCTATGGGTATATACTACGCTCGGAATCGAAATGCGGTGACGACGGAAGGGGAGCAAATGAGTTTGGCTGAAGCAACGCCGCGATACGTCGCTCTTGATGTTGACGGAGGGCACGTCACCGTCACCGATCGATCCGCACGGTCCAGGCGAGATTCGCTGGCCGTTGCCACGGCGAGAGCGTCATGACTCGCGTCGTGATCCTTGGCGCGGGAATATCGGGTCATACCGCGGCTCTGCACCTGCAACGACAGATGAATGGCAAGGTCGACATCGTCGTGGTATCACCGAACTCAAATTGGAACTGGATACCCTCGAACATCTGGGTGGGTGTCGGCAAGATGACCAAGGATCAGGTGACCTTTCCTCTGGCTCCCGTTTACAAGCGCAAGCACATTGGTTTCCGCCAGGCGAAAGCGGTGTCGATTCACCCCGAGGGAAATGTCATCCAACAACAGCCGTTCGTCGACATTGTGTATACGGACCCGAGTCGCGCGGGCGAAGAGGAGCAACTCACCTACGACTACCTGATCGTCGCGACGGGACCGAAGTTGAATTTCGCCGCGACACCGGGTCTGGGGCCCGATGGCAACTCCTGGTCGGTTTGCACTGCGGGACACGCCGAACAGTCGGCCGCGGCTCTCGAGACGATCATCGAGGCTCTCAAGGCGGGCGAGCGCAAAACACTCGTCATCGGCGTCGGACACGGCACCTGCACGTGTGAGGGAGCGGCCTTCGAATACACCTTCAACGTGGAGCACGAACTCAGAGAGCGCGGGGTGCGCGAACTGGCCGACGTGGTGTATCTGTCCAACGAGTATGACCTCGGCGACCTCGGCGTCGGCGGGATGACGTTCGCTCAGAATGGCTTCGAGACGAGCAGCAAGATGTGGACTGAGTCGCTGTTCCGCGAGCGCGGGGTGCGCGCGATCCTGCGCGCCCACGTGGAGAAAGTGGACCCGGGCCTCATTCATTATGAGGAACTCGACGGATCGAAGCACGAGTTGGCGTTCGACTTCGCGATGCTGCTGCCACCGTTTCGCGGCGTCGACATGAAAGCGTACGCGAATGATGGCCACGACATCACCGATGACCTCTTCGCTCCGAACGGCTTCTTGCGCGTCGACGCGGACTACGAGACCAAGCCCTACGAGCAGTGGGCGCCGGAAGATTGGCCCAAGACCTATCAGTGCCCGCGTTACGCGAACGTCTTCGCCGTCGGCATTGCCTTCGCGCCACCGCACGCCATATCCGAACCGAGAAAGAGCCCCAACGGAACGGTCATCTCGCCGGCGCCGCCGCGAACCGGGATGCCTTCGGGGGTGATGGGTCGCACCGTGGCGCTCTCGATCGCCGATCGCATTCGACAGGGTGATCAGGCAACCTTGCGCACGGCATCGATGGCGGCGATGGGCGCCGCCTGTATCGCATCGGCGGGCACCGGTCTTCGCCAGGGCAGCGCCGCCGCGATCACGATGTACCCGATCATTCCCGATCGCCAGCGCTTCCCCGGATCCGGCCGCGACCTCTCTCAAACCTCGGGCGAGATAGGACTGAGCGGGCACTGGACCAAACTGCTCCTGCACTACCTGTTCATCTACAAAGCCAAGGCCCGTTTCGGCTGGTTCCTGATCCCCGAGTAGCGAACCGTCGACACGAGAATCCGAAAGTGAACGAGAAAGTGGAACCGATGAGTGACGTGGACCGTAGTATCGCCGAAGCACCCCTCCCGACGGCGGGAACGCTTCGCCGACGCAAGAGCCTCTTGTACCAAGCCGCCCGATTCGCAGCGTTCAACTTCCGAATGATGAAGATGGTGACGAGAGCGCACCACTGATGATCGGATTGCCAGACAGCGGTGGAACACTCACCGAGCGGACGTACACGCCTACTAGTCAGTTGACAACGTTGGACGAGTCGTTGCCCGCGACGAAGTGGGTGGGCGACGCGGCCTTTGTGGTCAGCTTGATCGGCGTCGCAGTGTCGACCTACATGACGATCGCGCACTTCACCGAAGCCGCGATTCTCGCGTGTTCGGGCGGTGGTGAACTCAGCTGCACGGCCGTGACGACCTCAGCCCAATCGGTCTTTGTCCACATCCCAGTCGCCCTGTTGGGTCTGGGTTATTTCGTGGTCCTGAGCGTCCTAACGTCGCCGCTGATTTGGCGCCGAAGCGAACGGTGGCTGGCTCTAGTGCGGACAGCGCTGGCGCTCGCGGGATTGGCATTCGTTCTCTGGCTGGTCGCGGCGGAAGTCCTCATCATCGGTCACGTTTGTTTGTGGTGCACGGGGGTGCACATCGTGATGATCGCACTGCTCTTAGTTTTGACTCGCGCCACCCCTGCACAATTAGGTCTGCGCGCAAACGATTGACCCGGTAGGAGCAACATCGTCACGGGCAGTTGTGCTATTGACCGAACGACTCGATGAACGACCAAGTGCCGACCGGCTTCCAGAGGGTTAGGCGTCGGCAGCTTGAAGTGCGCGGATGAGTCGATAAACGTCGTTCATATGGAGTTCACGCGTATTCTCAACGAGATCGATGAGTGCGCGTTCGGGGAGCGCACCCGCCGGGCTGCACAAGATCACAATCTCGCGAACGATCAACAAGGTGGGGATCGACAAGAAGACCAACAAAGCGGCGAGGTCCTGCTCGGCCTCAGTGTCGATTTTGGCGAAGACGAATTCTCGATGCTGCTCGGCGGCCTTCTCGTCGATCGGCGCGAACGAACGACATGGGCCGCACCAGAGCGCCAGAAATCGATTAGGACGATGTCGTTGTTGGCAACGTTCTCCTCGATCGTCCCCCGTGTCAATAGAGTCGTCGCTACGGTCTCTCACGGGTTCGCTAGCAGTATGCTATATACCCCTAGGGGTATATAGCATGTGTCGAGGGCCGCGCGCATCGCCAGTGGTGGGGTGTGGGTCCACGAAGTTACTGCGTCACCGAGGCACGACGTGCCACCATCTAGGGGCACCGCATTGGCGGGCGTGGTCGAGGCAAAGTTAACAACGAGAGAGGTCATCATGTGTCACCAAGTCACCCGTCCCCAGTGCTCAAAGCCGACGTGGAGCGGCTGCGGGAACCACGTGGAACAAGCGCTGGGCGGCGTCGCGCCTAGCGACCGATGCGCCTGCAATGTAAACGACGCCGGGTCGTATGGCGCGACGACGGGCCGATCCTCTTCGTTCCTTCCGCAGGGCCGCTGAGATGATTTCCCCGGCTCGGCGGTGGCGCGAGGCGCTCGACGCGTGGGCGTTGCCTGTCGCGATCATCGACTCGGCGCCACAGAGTCCCTGGATCCACCCGCCGATTTTGTTCGACGTCCCCGAAGTGATCGTGGACACTCCGTCGCACGACCGGGCTCGCGAGGCGCTCGGCGACGGCGGTAGCGTGCTCGACGTCGGCTGCGGTGGCGGGATTGCGGCGTTCGCGCTGACTCCGCCCGCGACTCAGGTGATCGGAGTTGATCACCAGTCCGAGATGCTCGCGATGTTCCGCGCAAATGCCATCACGCGAGGGATCGCCTGCGAGACGGTAGAGGGATTCTGGCCCGCCGTTTCGCCGCGCACGCCGGTCGCGGACGTCGTGACCGCGCACCACGTGGTCTACAACGTCGCCGACATCGAACCATTCCTGCGAGCGCTCGACGATCACGCACGAACGCGCGTGGTGCTCGAGCTGCCCGACCAGCATCCACTGGCATCGATGAGCGAAACGTGGCGACACTTCTGGAATCTCGAGCGACCCGAAGGCCCGACGCCCGCGGACCTGCTCGAGGTGCTGGGCGACATGGGTATCCGCGCGCAGCGTCAACAGTGGCGCGGCGCGATGCGAGTCGAGCAGAGCCTCGATCAAGCGGCACACTTCATGCGCATTCGGCTGTGTTTGCCCGAGTCACGCGAAGACGACGTGCGCGAGTTTCTCAGGTCCCACGAATCACCATCGACGCGCGAACTTTCCACCATCTGGTGGGACGTCGCTCGTAGTCCTTCGTAATGGACGGCTCGTCGAACGACGTCGCAGGCGCCGACGTACGGGTCATCATCTACTGGCGCTCCGGCTGCCCATACTGCGCGCGCCTGCGCTGGGGGCTGCGCCGAGCGAAGGTGGCCACTGAGGAGATCGACATCTGGTCGGACCCGAACGGCGCCGCGTTCGTGCGCTCGATCAACGCTGGTAACGAGACGGTCCCGACCGTCCTCGTCGGGACAGCAACGTTGGTCAACCCAACACCACGACAGGTCCGTCGTGAACTCGTTCACCAACGCGAGGTTCCGCGAGCACTTGGACGTCCTGGTTGTCCCTTTGGTTAAAGCCAGAAGTGGACCGTGGGCAAGGAACGACCCCGCCACTTCGGCAGGTGTCAGCTGTGATGATTGCCGAAGCGAAGGACGATTGGTAACAGCACGAGTCGTACCACCAACGCGTCGAGGGCGGCGTCGACGCCAACGGCAAGGATGCCGTCCACGCGTTGCTCGTCGCGCCGTCGAACCTGACGTCGTCTCGGAATCCCGATGGTTGGGAACTCGAAAACGAGGCGCTGGTTGAAGCGACTTGTGACTATACCCTGGGGGGTATATACTAAGTCCGGTGGCCTGATGAAGTGTCGGCCGCGAGTGAGTGTTGGTTCAGTTCGAAAAGGAGGAACGGTGGGTCTCATCGAGTTCATGTCAACGAATGCTGAGCACCTCGCTCTCCTTAAGGTTCAGCCCCCCACAAGGCCAGTTAGGGCGGTACGAACAATGCACTTCTACCGTTGTCCCGATTCGACACGGCTTGTCGCGTGGGAGTGAACATGAAGGACCCGCTCACAATTGACGAAGGTGAACAGCTCATTGCGATCTCCAAGCGCAACCGACGGGCCCATGGGCAACTGGGCGCGGTGGTTCGCATGCTTGACGAGGGATTCTCCTGCGAGGAGATCGTCATCCAAATGGCGGCGGTGAGCAAGGCCGTCAATGCCGCCGCCTTCAGTCTCATTTCCGCGGGTCTCAAAGAATGTCTGGTGGATTCAGATGTTGACAGTGGTCCAACGGCCGAGAAGCTCCAGAAGCTTTTTTTGAGTCTGGCGTAAAGGGGAATTATGAAAGTCGTCATTGTTGGCGGAGTTGCCGGGGGGATGTCAGCCGCCACCAGGCTTCGCCGTTTGTCGAACGACGCCGAGATCATCGTGCTCGAACGAAGTGGTCACGTCTCGTACGCGAACTGCGGCCTGCCGTACTTCGTTGGTGGCGTCATCGAGGATGAGGACGCACTCTTGCTCCAGACACCTGCGTCTCTCTTCAGCCGGTTTCGCCTCGACGTGCGCGTCGACACCGAAGCCGTCGCCATCGACACTGCGACCAACACCGTGACGGCCCGCGACCTCGTGAAGCAACGGAGCTACGAGATCGACTACGACTTCTTGATACTCAGTCCTGGAGCGTCGCCTGTCGTTCCGCCCATACCGGGCATCGAACGGGCGATGCCGCTTCGTACCGTGGAGGATGTGGAGCGCCTCGTCAATGAAGTGCAGGACGCCCCCGCGTCCGCCGTCGTCATCGGCGGTGGCTTCATTGGACTTGAAGTGGCGGAGAACCTCGTGCACCGTGGCATCACTACGACCGTGGTCGAGGCAGCGAATCAGGTCCTGGCGCCACTCGACCCCGAGATGGTCTCTCCCGTTGCCGACGAATTACGCCGCCACGGTGTCACGTTGCTAATCGCGGATTCGGTCGAAGAGATTACGCCGGAGCACGTGCGACTCGCCTCGGGTCGCGTCGTCCCCGCGACGATGGTGGTGGTCGCCATCGGGGTGCGACCCGAGGCGACTCTCGCTCGGCTCGCGGGACTGTCGATCGGGGAACGCGGTGGCATCGCCGTCGACGAGTTCAACCGCACCAGTATCGAGAACGTGTACGCGATCGGTGACGCCGCCGAGAAGGTTGACGCACTGGACGGATCGGCGACGCTGGTACCGCTCGCGAACATCGCTAACCGACACGGTCGGGTCGTTGCCGACCACATCGTGGGTCGCACGGTGCGACCGCGTTCTACAATCGGCACCGCCATCGTGAAAGTCTTTGATCTCACCATCGCGACGACCGCATGGAACGAGAAGCGACTACGAGCTGCAGCTCGACCGTACATTGCGATTCACACCCACCCCTCTTCGCATGCTGGCTACTATCCGGGCGCGAAGCCCATGTGTTTGAAACTGCTAATAGACCCGAGCTCGGGTGAAATCCTCGGCGCCCAAGGTGTCGGTACGGAGGGTCTCGACAAGCGGATTGACGTACTGGCAACGGCCATTCGAGCCGGGCTCACTGCACCAGAACTCGCCGACCTGGAGCTAGCGTATGCGCCCCCGTTTGGATCGGCCAAGGATCCGGTGAACATGCTCGGTTACATCGCCGAAAATCTTCTCTCGGGTCTCACTGAGACTGTTCAATGGCACGAAGTTGACGAGTACCGGGCACGGGGCGCGCAGTTCGTGGACGTCCGTTCACGCGAGGAATTCACTCGCGGCGCGTTACCGGGCGCGATCAACATACCGGTGGACGAACTGCGCGATCGGGTCGGTGAACTCAACCATGGCGAGATCGTCGTGAACTGTCAGGTCGGTCAGCGTGGTCACGTGGCAGCCATGCTCTTGAATGAACTCGGATTTCACGCGAAAAATCTCGATGGTGGTTACCGCACGTGGCGTTGTTCGCCCGCGGTGACTGATCTTCAGCCGGTGAGTTGAATGTTCTCCATGACCTCAAACAAACAACTAAATGAGAAAGGCAAGACTGATGTGCCATAAGGCAACGTGTAAGAAGTGCGGAAAGGCGACCTGGAGGGGATGTGGTAACCACATCGAACAGGCGCTGGCGGGCGTTCCAAAGAACCAACGGTGCACGTGTTCAAATGACACAGTCACCTCTAATAGTGGCGGAGGTCTGTTCGCTCGACTGTTAGGGAAGTGAAATTTACCGGTTTGGTCAATTCTTCTCAGACCTCGACCACGCAAGATGCAATCAACGTCGGAGGTCAATGCGGTGGCTACGACAGTGGCTGGTGCCGAGCGGGTCAGCGCTCGAATATGAAGCTGAGAGAGACCTAGTTCTTCATTGAGTCGAATGCCAGCCGATGGAGAGGTGGCTGCACCTCGTATGGAGTTACCCGTTCGCCGATATGGGCCAGTCACGCATTGTCCTTGGACTCCTGGGAGCCACTCATTTCACGCGATGATCACCTTCTGGATCACTAGATTGAAGGCGTGTCTGAAGGGCTAGGTGGTACGGCGAGTGGACACCTCCTTCGAGCGGGTCGCCGACTTGAACTGATGACACTTGGCTGGAATGTTGCGGGTGTGATCGTCCTGGGATTCGCAGCGATTACTGCTCGTTCAGTGGCGCTGGCGGGGTTCGGCGTGGACAGTGTAATTGAGATCGGTGCATCGTGGGTGGTGTTGTGGGAACTTGCGGGCGTGTCAGACGATCGACAACGTCGAGCGATCCGCATGATCGGGATTTCTTTTGTGGTGCTCGCCGTCTACCTGGCCGCGCAGAGCACGTTCGTACTCGCCATTGAATATCGGCCACATCACAGTCCCGTCGGCATGGCGTGGACTGCGACAACTGCGTTGGTCATGTTCGCGTTGGCTACGGGGAAGGCGAAGACAGGTCGAGCCTTAGGGAATTCGGTGTTGAGTGCCGAAGGTCGAGTGACCATGATTGATGGAATCCTTGCCAGCGCCGTTCTTCTAGGACTCTTGTTGAATGCGTTCGTAGGTTGGTGGTGGGCTGATCCCGTCGCGGGTTACGTGCTCCTCTACTATGCAGTCCGCGAGGCCCGTGAGTTGATTGGTCACTGACCCTTACTGTTCACGGAATAAGTAGCGATGAGCAATCCAATTCGACACCAGTCGCCGCTTGAATGAAGGTCACAATGTGTTCAATACTCCGAGCCCAAGCCGATTGTGTCCCTTTAACAGAGGCTAGGAAGCTTGCAAGAATCGCCACACTTTTCGTGGTTGTTCGCGCAAGATTTTGTCCCCCGTGTCGCGGCGGACTTCGCGTGGAACACGCTTCGGCCATGTCTCACCTCGTCACATCGATCGCCACGGCGCTCAAGAGTTCGACGTGTATCATGGCGAGCGTTGGGACGTGTTGTCGAGGGGTGGTGAGATGACGACGATGGCCGAGTCCCATGAGGTCATCGATCCGATCCATGTTGCCGGTCACTCGCCAGTCACGGGCAATGTTGGACGAATCGTGTGGTCGGCCCTGGCGATCATCGCCGTCATCCTCATTGTGGTGGTGGGACTGATCAACAAGTACAGTCCCTTGGCGCAGAGCTGGCAGACCTCCGGGGGGGAGTACTACTCACTGGTCACCAGCGCGAGTGGCGTCGAAGCTCACTACACGCTCCAGGAGGACATGCAGTCCGTTGGCGGACCCGCCACGCAATGGTGGAATGAGCCCGCTGGTCGGTTCAAGGTGGAGATCGAGACCGAGATCGCCAATACCGGTCCGTTCGCGGTGCAGATTGACAGGGTCGGACTGCCGAATCTGGGTTATCGGATGAGTAATGTTCGAGTGTCGTTCTACCACGACGCCGCGTCGGGATCCGTCGCGGGGGCACCTTTTCATCCGTACTCATTGGCCAGTCATAACAAGCGGATGATCGTGGTCGACTACACGCAGCAATGCGCTGCGAGCGCCATCGCTGGCGACTTCATTACAGGGCCCTCGGGCCTGCCCGTCACCTACTCCTTCTTGGGATTTACCCATACGGTCTACGTGCCAGCGTCGCCATTTGGGTTCCAAACTCGCCAAACCTGCTGAGTGGTGAACCTCGGGTTGAAGAGTGAAGTTCGATGAGCCTGGGACACCATTTACTATCAACTCCATGACCTTCGTCTCTTCTGATGCCTTTTTCGGTCACCGCGACATCGAAGAACGGCGCGCGCGTCGGCCCCGCGATGAGAGCGTGACATTGTCCCGCGCCCGGTGCAGCGATACCCTCACGGGGGTCATCGTTCAATCGACAACGGCCAAGGAGGCCCCATGACGTCAGCTCACACTTCTCGACAGCGCGCGGCGAGAGATGCCCTTGAGGTCCACCACGTCGAGATCGCCACGCGGCACTTGCGCGAATTCTTCGCGGAGGACCCCCAGCGTGGAGAACGCCTGAGGATTGAGGTCGAGGGACTTTATCTCGATTATTCCAAGAACCGCATCACTGACGAGACGATGCGGCTCCTCATGGACCTCGCGGAGCAGTCGGGCGTGGCCGAACGTCGAGACCAGATGTTTCGGGGCGAACGCATCAATGTGTCTGAGGACCGAGCCGTGCTGCACGTCGCGTTGCGCATGCCCAAGGGCGCGTCGTTGGTGGTAGACGGCGTCGACGCCGTCGAAGAGGTCCACGCCGTGCTAGAGCGAATGACGTCCTTCGCCGACCAAGTGAGATCCGGGGAGTGGAAGGGCCATACCGGCAAGACCATCAAGAACATTGTAAACGTGGGCATCGGCGGGTCGGACCTCGGTCCGGTCATGGCCTACGAGGCGCTTCGCCACTATTCTCGCCGCGACCTCACTTTCCGTTTCGTCTCGAACGTCGACGCGACTGACTTCGTGGAGGCGGTGCGCGACCTCAGCGCCGAGGAGACACTTTTCATCATCTCCTCCAAGACCTTCGGAACACTCGAGACCATCACCAATGCGTTGTCGGCACGCGAATGGCTGATCAATCAACTCGGTGATGACGCCGCCGTTGCGCGTCACTTCGTTGCCGTGTCCACCAGCTCAGAGAAAGTTGCGGCGTTCGGTATCGACACTGCGAACATGTTTGGATTCTGGGACTGGGTGGGGGGCCGCTACTCCATGGATTCGGCGATCGGACTGTCGACGATGATCGCCATCGGATCCGAGGGTTTCAGCGAACTCCTGGCAGGCTTCCACGCCATGGACGAACACTTTCGCACCGCACCTTTCGAAGCGAATTTGCCAGTGCTGATGGGAATGCTCGCGGTATGGAATCGCGACTATCTCGGGTGTTCGACCGTGGGAGTGATGCCCTACGAGCAGTACCTCAAGCGGCTCCCGGCGTATCTCCAGCAACTCACCATGGAGTCCAACGGCAAACACGTCATGCTGGACGGCACGGGAGTCGACTACCAGACAGGTCCCATCTACTGGGGAGAACCCGGTACCAACGGACAGCACAGTTTCTATCAGCTCTTGCATCAAGGCACCTCCATCGTGCCCGTCGACTTGATCGGCTTTGCGAAGAGTCTGAATCCCCTAGGACAACACCACGACATCCTCACTTCCAATGTCTTCGCTCAGGCTCAGGCGCTCGCGTTCGGCAAGACTGAGGACGAGTTGCGCCGCGACGGCACGCCCGAGCACGAGGTCGCTCACCGCGTGATGGAGGGCAACCGCCCGACGAATGTCCTGCTCGGCGAGGTGCTGACCCCACGACTGCTGGGTTCGCTCATCGCGCTGTACGAGCATTCTGTCTTCGTCCAGGGCACCGTGTGGGGGATTGACTCCTACGATCAATGGGGAGTGGAATTGGGCAAAGTCTTGGCGGTGAAAATCATTCCCGAACTCACCTCGATTGTCGAGCCGGTGCTGAGCCACGATTCCTCCACCAATGCACTGATCGAGAAGTACCGGGCCCTCAAGAGAAACGAGGTCGGATGACCACCGACAGACCGATGCAACTAGGAATGGTCGGATTGGGCCGCATGGGAGCGAATCTCGTGCATCGCCTCGTGCGCGACGGACATCGCTGCGTCGTGTACGACGTGAATCCCGACGCCGTGCGCCAGATGGTGTCCGATGGCATCGTCGCCGCCACGTCGCTGCAAGACCTCGCGGCCAAACTCGATGGCCCCCGAGCCATCTGGCTGATGTTGCCCGCGGCGATCACTCAAGGAGCAATCGACGAACTAGCGCCGCATCTTTCCAATGACGACGTGATCATCGACGGTGGTAACTCCTTCTACCAAGATGACATCATCCGCGCTCGCCAACTCGCCACCAGTGGCATCCACTACGTGGACTGCGGAACGAGCGGCGGCGTATGGGGACTCGAGCGCGGCTACAGCCTCATGATCGGAGGGGAAGACGACGTCGTCGCTCGACTCGAGTCACTCTTTCGATCGATTGCCCCTGGACCCGACCGTCGCCAACCGACACCGGTGGGCGCCCGCAGCGGCGCCACGGCGCCCGACGGCTACCTTCACTGCGGACCCAATGGCGCGGGGCACTTCGTCAAAATGGTGCACAACGGCGTGGAGTACGGGATGATGGCCGCGATCGCCGAGGGCCTGAACATCATCAAACACGCCAACGTCGGTCGCGAGAAGGTCGAGTCCGACGCCGAGACGACCCCGTTGCGCGACCCGGAGTTCTACTCCTACGACATCGACGTCGCCGAGGTCGCCGAGGTGTGGCGTCACGGCTCGGTCATCAGTTCGTGGTTGATGGACCTCACGGCCACCGCGCTCGCGCGTTCGCCCGAGTTATCGGAATTCAAGGGTCGAGTCTCGGATTCGGGTGAAGGACGTTGGACCGTCGAGGCCGCGATCAACGAGTCGGTGCCGGCGCCGGTGATCAGCGCGGCGCTGTTCCAGCGCTTCGATTCACGCGGACAAGGTGAGTTCGCCGCCAGGGTGCTGTCGGCGATGCGCTCGCAGTTCGGTGGCCACGTCGAGAAGAACTCCTGAGGTGTACCACGAGACTCGCGCTTTCGCCGACGTGGACGACCTCGCCGCCGCCGCTGCGGACTTCGTCGCGGCGCAGGCCCGGCGTGCCGTGGAGGCCACCGGCGCGTTCAACTTCGCGGTGAGTGGAGGGCGAACACCCTGGCGAATGTTCGCCGATTTGCTGCGCCGCGAGGTGCCGTGGGCGCAGACCGTGATCTACCAAGTCGACGAGCGGATAGCTCCGTCAGGCGACCCCGTACGGAACCTGACAAACCTGGTCGACTCGCTCAAGGATGTCGCAGTGGAGATCCGCCCGATGCCGGTCAACGACGACGACCTCGCCGCGGGCGCCGAGAGATACGGGCAGTCGCTACCCGAGCGAATTGACCTCGTGCACCTCGGCTTGGGACCCGACGGCCACACCGCGTCGCTGATCCCCGGGGATCCCGTGCTCGAGGTCAGCGACCGGCTGGTGGCGACGACCGGCGAGTACCAGGGCCACCGGCGCATGACCCTCACCTATCCGGCACTGGCGAGAGCCGAACAACTCCTGTGGGTGGTTGATGGGGCAGACAAGAGTGACGCTCTTTCGTTACTGTTGCGCGGGGACGTGTCGATTCCCGCGGGCCGGGTCGAGGCGCCGCATTCGATGGTCATGGCCGACCGAACGGCGATGTGATGGTGGACGTCGAAGTCGAGAAGCGCCTCGCCGCGGACGTCGCGGCGCAATTGGTGCAAGACGGGATGCTCGTCGGCCTCGGTACTGGCACCACGGTGACGTTCTTACTCGAGGCAATCGCCCGACGTGGACCACGAGCCTCGTTCGTGGCATCATCCCCGCGCACGTACGAGGCCGCTCAATCTCTTGGCCTACGCGTGGACGAATTTGACGACGTCGCGCGCCTCGATCTCGCCATCGATGGGGCGGACCAGATCACGCCCGACGGGTGGCTCGTCAAAGGCGGCGGCGGTGCCCACACCCGCGAGAAGATCGTCGCGGCGGCCGCCGAGCGATTCGTGGTGATCGCCGACAGTTCCAAGATCACGGACGCCCTGCACGCCCCCGTGCCCTTGGAACTCTCGCCATTCGGCCTCGCGGCGACGATCTCTCAGCTCGAATCTTGTGAGGTTCGTCAGTCGCCACCCAGCCCCGACGGCGGCGTCATCGCCGATTACTGGGGTGCCGTCAGCGGACCCGACGAACTGGCCCAGTGGTTCTCATCCATCCCCGGGGTCATCGCCCACGGACTGTTCGCGCCCGAGTTGGTCAGTGAACTTCTCGTGTGCCAAGGATCCCACGTCCATCGCACCGTCATAGGAGGTACGCCGTGAACCCCGATCCGCTTTCGCAGGATTCCCAGGTCCCCGATAATCATGTCATCGTGCTCTTTGGCGCGACGGGTGACCTAGCCCGACGAAAGATCATCCCCGGTCTCTTCCATCTCGCCTCGGCGGGATTGCTGCCCGACCGTTACCGGATCATCGGAGCCGGTCGACCCGCGTCGGCCATGGACGACGACGCGTTTCGCCTCTACGCCCGCGACGCCGTCCAAGAATTCGGATTGCTCCCTCCCGAGGGCGAGTGTTGGGATCTGTTCAAAGAGTCACTCTCCTTCGCGGCCTACGAGACTGGCGACTTCACCGGGCTTCACGATGCGGTCACGCTGGCCGAGACCCAGATCGGCGGGTCCGTGCGACGCCTCTATCACTTGGCGATTCCGCCGAACGCGGTCGTCCCCATCATTGAAAACCTCGGCGCGTCCGGATTGAATGAAAACGCGAGGGTGATCTGTGAGAAGCCCTTCGGGACCGACCTAGCATCAGCGCGCTACCTCGACAACGTCATCAAGGCCAATTTCGATGAGACCCAGGTATATCGCATCGACCACTTCCTGGGGAAGGAATCGATCGACAATATTCTGGCTCTGCGTTTCGCGAACCGTCTCTTTGAGCCACTGTGGAACCGTGACCACGTCTGCTTCGTGCAGATTGACGTGCCCGAAACCTTGTCGATCGAGGATCGGGGCTCCTTCTACGAAGAGACCGGCGCCTTTCGCGATATGGTCGTGAGCCACCTCTTCCAGGTGCTGGGTTTCCTGGCGATGGAGCAGCCGACCAGTCTGGAAGCGGGTCCGCTGCGCGACGAGGTGCACAAAGTCTTCCAGACCCTTCGCCCCATCGACCCCGCCGACGTCGTGCGCGGCCAGTACGAGGGGTACCGCGACGAGCACGGCGTCGCTCCCGACTCCCAGACCGAGACGTTCGTGGCGCTGCGTGCCGAAGTGGAGAACACTCGATGGAAGGGTGTTCCCTTCTACTTGCGCACCGGCAAGTGTCTGGCGCAGAGTCGTCAGGTCATCACGATCGGCTTCGATGAGCCGGTCATGCGACTGTTCTCCTTTGGTCGACACGCGCCGCAGTGGCGGGGTAACAAGCTCGTGGTGGACTTCGCCGACCCGGGATCAATCCACGCGCATTTCTTGGCCAAGGAGCCAGGTCCGCGGATGCATCTCAATTCAGCCGAGATGACTTTTCACTACAAGGACTCGTTCCAGTCCGCCAACCACCTCGAGGCGTATGAGCACCTCATTCTTGAAGCCATGCTCGGCAATCGTTCTCTCTTCACTCGTTCCGACGGTATCGAGCGGCTCTGGGAAGTGGCGGCCCCGCTGCTGGAGCGCCCTCCCGCGGTTGAGTCGTACGCCAAGGGATCGTGGGGACCTGAGTCGATCGCTCGTGTCGTCGCGCCCAATCAATGGTGCTTGCCCGATTGAGTACCCCCGTACGCCTCCTCGTGTCTGACGTCGACGGCACTTTGGTGACACCCGACAAGGTCCTCACGCCAGAGTCAATTGGCGCGGTGCAGCGGCTCAATGACGCGGGCATCATCTTCGCGATCACGAGTGCGCGTCCGCCCCAGGGCCTCGCGACGTTCGTCGAGCCCCTGGGGCTGAGAACGCCCCTGGGGGCATTCAATGGAGCCCTCATGGTCGACAGCGAGATGCGGGTGCTCGAAGAGAAGACCATCGACGACCACCTCGCCGCCCCCATTATCGACCTCCTGCACTCGCACGACCTCTCAGTGTGGGTCTACCAAGGCTCGCAATGGTTTGTGCTCGATGAGAGCGGCCCACATATCGAACACGAATCGCGCGGTTGCGAGTGTCGACCCACCCGGCTGAGTGATTTCAACTCCGTCGCCCAGGGCATCACCAAGGTGGTCGGCGTCAGCGATGATTCTCGAGCGGGCGCCGCAGCGAGTGAGGCGATGAACGTGATGTTCGGCCCGCGAGTCTCGGCCACGAGGTCGCAGAGTTACTTTCTCGACGTGACGCACCCCGACGCGACCAAGGGCCGAGTCGTGCGATTCCTCTCCGAGCTCTACGGCGTGGCGAGAGATGAGATCGCCACCATCGGCGACATGCATAACGACATCTCGATGTTCGCCGAATCGGGTATCAGCATCGCCATGGGCAATGCGGATGCCGCAGTCAAGGAAGCGGCGACGGAAGTGACCTCGTCGAACGAGGATGAGGGCTTTGCTCGCGCGGTGGATCGGTTCGTGTTGGGATCGTGAACCATTGCTCGTCCGTGACCTGGCTGTCTGGTGCCTCTCGGCGAAATGTGGGGCGTATGGCTACCGCGCGCCCACGAGTGAGGCGAGGCTGGTCACCACGACGTCGGCCCCGTGCCGTCGTAATTCGTCACCGTAGTCGTGCACGCCGGGAGCGTCGTGATGGTCGACACCGATGACCAGCGCGAAATGACCGGCACGACCGGCCTGCACCCCGGCGAGTGCGTCTTCGAGCACCACGCAGTGGCTCGCTGCGACGCCGAGCATTCGCGCCCCCTCGAGGAAACTGTCGGGGGCTGGTTTGCCCGCCAAGTGACGTTGCTTCACGACGTTCCCGTCGACGATCGCGTCGAACAGTGCCAGGACGCCCGCAGCGCCGAGGGCTGCCCTGGTGTTCTCGCTGGCCGAGACGACGGCCACCTTGACATGCCGTTGGCGAAGCGCGGTGACCAGGGCCGTGGCCCCTTCAAAGAGGGCCACGCCGTCTCGTGCCATCACGGCGAGCAACAGTTCGTTCTTTCGATTGGCCAGTCCCTTCACGCTGCGTACGTCGCCACGATCACTCTCGACGCCCTCAGGGAGTGTGATGCCCCGTGACGCGAGAAAATTACGGACGCCGTCTTCACGCGGCTCGCCATCGACGTACTTCTCGTAATCGCTCTCGATGTCGAAGGGAGTGAATGGTGTGTGGGTCCGAGCGCCGTCGCGTTGGAGGAACTCGTCGAAAGCTTGCTGCCAGGCGGCGGCGTGCACTGCGGCGGTCTGAGTGAGGACCCCGTCCATGTCAAAGAGCCAGGCGTCGTAGGCGCCCAGGTCCACGTTCGCCTCGCGCGACGAGGACGAAGAGTCATTCATACCTTGTCCTCGCGACGTGCGGGGTCGGCAAACCGGCGAACCGGTTCTCGTCCGTAGGGCTGGCGCGGCGGCACCAGTGGCGTGGGCGACGTGTCGACATTGTCTGCCGCGAAACTCGAGTCGTGCGCCGTCGAGACGGTGACCGCCTCATCGAAATGGAAGATCTCGAGGTCGTCGCCCTGCTTGAGCAAGTAACTCGTGGTCGATGGCGTGGTGTCGACGTGCAGTCGCCGGCCTCGAAACTCGACGTTGAACGAAAGACGAAGGATACCGTCGGGGAGACGCGGTGCGAACCCGAGGGTCGTCCCGCGTTCACGCATGCCCCCCAGACCAGCCACCAATCCGATCCAGGTCCCCGCCAGTGACGCCATGTGCAGGCCATCGCGGGTGTTGTGCTCGAGGTCAAAGAGGTCCATGAGGGCCGCCTCGGCGAGGTAGTCGTACGCTAAGGCCAGTTGGCCGACTTCGGCCGCGATCACCGATTGACAGCACGCTGACAAGGACGAGTCGCGTACGGTGAGCCGTTCGTAGTAGTCGAAGTTGGCCGCCTTCTGTTCAGGCGTGAACGCGTCGCTGCGCAGGAACATCGCCAGCACCAGGTCCGCTTGCTTGACCACCTGCTTACGGTAGAGGTCGAAGTACGGAAAATGCAGCAGGAGCGGATAATCCTCTTGCGTCGTGGCCTCGAAATCCCACACCGCGTGGTCGGTGAATCGCTCACTCTGGCAGTGGACCCCGAGCACGTGGTCGAAGGGCACGACCACGGCCTGGGCCGCGCGACGCCAGGCGGCGATCTCCACCGCGTCCACGTCGAGCTCGCGCGCCTCCTCAGGATGGAGCTCCGCCAAGTCGGACGCGGCGAGCAAGTTCCGCTGCGCCATCAGATTCGTGTAGATGTTGTTGTCGGCCACGGCGCTGTACTCGTCGGGTCCGGTCACGCCGTCGATGCGGAATCCTCCCTCGAGATCGAAGTGTCCGAGCGAGTACCAGAGCCGTGCCGTGGCGCACAGCAACTCCAGTCCCACGGACGCTGCGAACTCGCTGTCGTCGGTCGTGTGCAGATACCGGATGACGGCATCGGCGATGTCGGCTCCGACGTGGAACGCCGCCGTGCCTGCGGGCCAGTACGCCGAACACTCGGCGCCGTTGATCGTTCGCCACGGGAAGGTCGCGCCCTCGAGACCGAGGTTGCTCGCACGCTCCAAGGCCAACGGGAGCGTGGCGTGGCGCCAGCGCAACGCGTCGGCGACCCCCTCGGACATCGTGTAGCTCAGGACGAAGAACACGAAGGTCTCGCTGTCCCAGAACGCGTGACCGTCGTAGCCGTCGCCGGTGAGACCCTTGGCAGGAATCGCTCGCCGCTCATTGCGCGCGGCCGCCGCCAGCACGTGGAAGAGGGCGAATCGAACGGCCTGTTGAATCTCGTCGTCACCCTCGATCTCCACGTCGGCGCGGTCCCAGAAATCCTGCAAATACTGGGCTTGTTGCGTGCACAGTCCGTCCCAGCCGGTGTCACTGGCCGCGACCAGCGCGGCGTCGACCTGGTCTCGAAGTGCTTCTCTGGAGCGCTGCGCGGACCACCCGTACGTGACGTACTTGACGAGGCGCACGTGCTCACCGGGTTCGAGCGAGACCGTTACCGTCACTCGGCCGAGATCGTCGAAACTCTCGGAATGCACCTTCATCGACGCCGGTCCCTCGATCTCGTGCTCCATGGCGGTGGCCATCAGCAGTTCACTGAAGTTCGTACCGTGGACGAGTTCACAGCGAGATCCTTCGTGGGAGTGGTATTCCGCTCGCAAGGGAATGTCGATCGTCGATGACGCTCTGGGATCACTGCTGGCGGACTGGGGAGGTTCGTTAGCGACCAATTCGGACTGGATGACCAGACGCACCGGATGGTCGACCGCTTCGACGTCGTAATGGATCGCTGCCACCGATCGCTGGACGAGGGACACCATGCGTTGGGAGTTGATCCGTACTCGCCGCCCGGAGGGTGACGACCAATCAACGTGGCGATCGAGCACGCCGGTGCGAAAGTCCAGGGAGCGCTCGTGGCCGTGCAACTCGCCGTAGCGGACATCGAAGGGCTCATCATCGACGAGCAGACGGATCACCTTGCCATCGGTGACGTTGATGACCACCTGATCCTGCTCGGGATATCCGTAGCCCGATTCGGCGTACGGGAATGGCCGCAGTTCGTGGACTCCGTTGAGGTACGACCCGGAGAGACCGTGCGGTTCTCCCTCATCGAGATTGCCCCGCCAACCGATGTGCCCATTGGAGAGGGCGAAGACTGATTCGCTCTGCGCCAGTACCTCGAGGTCCAAATTCGTCTCGCGCACGCTCCAGGGTTCGGTGGCGTAGAACGGATGCAGAATCATTGGTCCTCCGTGGGTCCGATGACCGGCATGCGCTGTGCTGCGATGGAGGCATGATGTCCGCCAACAACGATCTCTACGTCCACTGACCCACCACTCTTCACCTGACCTTTCGTCACCTTGCTCGCTCGGTCGATCTGCACGACCATTGGTCCCGCCTCGGGAGAATGGACGATGGCGTCGTAGAATCCTCAGTCTCAAGTTACCGACCAACGTCGAAAGTCTGCCGCGGATTTCCTTGCGTACTTCGAGGAACCGAAATATGGTGACCACCATGCCGAGCGTGCACGCCAACGGTCTCACCATTGAATACGAGACGTTCGGCGACGCCTCGAGCCCAGCGGTACTGCTGATCATGGGTTTGGGAGGCCAAATGATCGCGTGGGATTCTGGGTTCTGTCAAGCCATCGCGGATCGCGGCCATCACGTCATTCGTTTCGACAACCGTGACGTCGGGCGCTCGACGTGGCTCGACGACGTCGCTATCCACGACGTGAGCGACATCATTGCCGGACTGGCTGCGCCGGCGTACACGTTCGCTGACATGGCGTCGGATGTGGCGGGTCTTCTCAACGTGCTGGGCATCTCGTCGGCTCACATCGTCGGCGCTTCGATGGGGGGGATGATTGCCCAGACGTTCGCCATTCATCATCCGGCCAAGACGCGCACGCTCACGTCCATCATGTCGACGACCGGTAATCCCGCCGTTGGCCAGCCAACGCCAGAAGCTCTCGAAGCCCTCCTACACCCCGCGCCCACCACGCGCGAAGAAGCGATCGAGAGCGGAGTCCGTTTTTCACGAGTGATCAGTTCTCCGGGATATCCCCTCGATGAGGCACGATGCCGTGAGGATGTCGCGGCGGAGTACGACCGCGCCTTCCACCCGGCGGGAGTGCTGCGTCAGGGTGTCGCCCTCGTCCATCAGCCCGACCGCACGAAAGCCCTCGGCCTCTTAGACGTGCCGACGCTCGTGATCCACGGAGCAGATGATCCGCTCGTCAACCTGTCGGGTGGTCAGGCCACTGCCGCTGCCGTACCCGGGGCCAGATTAATAGTGGTTCCTGGCATGGGCCACGATCTTCCATACGCGTTGCAAACGCAGTTCATCGACATGTTGGCGACGCACTTCACTCGCGCCTAGGTCGACGGCGAGTCACGGTGGTGTTACACCCACCGCGATGAACCCGTGAGGGAAGTCTCGAGGGTGTGAGCGACGAGGTCTTGCCGGGGCGACCATCTCGTCGCGGCGAGATCAAGGAAATTGTGGCACCAGGGCGACAGTGACGATCCCCACCGTGCTCGCATGGCGAGGTCGCAAAACTCGACAACCCTTAGGTAGGGTTGGCGTCATGAGTGGCCGGATTCCCTACCTCAACTCCCGGCTGCAGGGCTATACGAGCACTATCTTCACCGAGATGTCGGCACTCGCCGTCTCGACGAGTTCCATCAATCTGGGCCAAGGTTTCCCCGACGTGGATGGGCCCGACGCCATCAAGCGCGCCGCCATTCGGGCGATTGAAGCGGGGCATAATCAATATCCGCCGCTACCGGGTATCGCACAATTGCGACTCGCAGTCGCCGAACATCAGAAACGACATCGGGGTCTCGACTTCGACCCAGACACCGAGATCTTGGTGACCGCGGGCGCGACCGAAGCGATCGCGGCGTGCATGTTGTCGCTGTGCGAGACCGGTGACGAGGTCGTCATGTTCGAGCCGTATTACGACGCGTACGCGGCTTGCGCGGCAATGGCGGGAGCCCAACGTCGCGTCGTACCGCTGAATGCTCCGGACTGGTCGTTCGACCCCGGAGCTCTCGAGGACGCAATCACGGACCGGACCCGTCTCCTCTTGGTGAACACGCCCCACAATCCGACTGGCAAGGTGTTTAGCCTCGCCGAGCTCGAGGTAATCGCCGACGTCTGTCGGCGACATGATCTGTTGGTCGTGACCGACGAGGTCTACGAGCATCTCGTCTATGAGTCACCCCACGTATCACTGGCGTCTCTACCCGGAATGACCGAGCGGACCATCACCATCTCGTCAGGGGCGAAGACGTTCTCGTTCACCGGATGGAAAGTCGGATGGGTGTGCGCGACGCCCGAGCTCATCGCCGCCATTCGCACTGCCAAGCAGTTCCTCACGTTCGTGAACGCGGGGCCGTTCCAGTACGCGATCGCCGAGGGTCTCTCACAGTGCGACGACTACCTCGTCGAGGCCGCCCAGGTGCTCCGTGACAAACGTGACCTCCTCACGACGGGGCTTGTCGCAGCGGGCTTCGAAGTGTTCGCGTCACCCGGCACGTTCTTCTTGACGACGGATATCTCATCGTTGACGGATGACGATTCGTTCACGTTCTGTCGCGAACTCCCCGCACGTTGCGGGGTCGTGGCCATTCCCAGCTCGGTCTTCTACGACGACAAGGTTGCCGGTCGTCACTTGGTGCGATGGATGTTCTCCAAGCGCCATGAAGTCCTGGAGGAGGCGGTCGAACGTCTGGGACGGCTGCAAGGGTGAGGTGGGGTAATGCCAAAGCAACGCGCCGGGTGCGTAGCAACCAGAGAAGCGGATGACGCTGGCGTAGGCAGCAATTGATTGCACGCGCCCGACGAAGCGTCATGCCCCCATCGGAAAGTAATCCGATACCCACGATCACTGAGTGAGTGGGTCACGCGATGTCATCCACGGTGGTCGCGGCACCGCCGAACTGTGGGAAGACGCTTGTTTACACCGTGGGAGCGATACGCGTGGGACCTTGGGCCCGACTCCCGATTCGTAGGGCGACCCGGACCTCGGTAACGTTGGAGGAGGTCCGCCATTCGGGTCCCGTGGTCCGTCAGTGGACTAAAAGTGAGAAGAGGTTTGTTGTGAGTAATCCCAGTGCTTCGTATTCCGTGACGATGCGAGTAGCTCTCGAGGACGCCACCGCCCTCGCTGGTGTCTCGCGCGCCGTCAGTGACGCCGGCGGTCTGGTCACCGCGCTGGACGTCGCCGAGCCAATCGAAGGCAAGATGATCGTCGACCTCACGTGCAACGCGTCGGATGACGAACACGCCCAGCAACTCAAGGCCGCAGTCGACGCAGTCGATGGCGCCACGGTCAAGGTCCTGAGCGACCGAACCTTCCTGATGCACATCGGTGGCACCATTGGCATCGCGCCCAAGGTCACCTTGAAGAGCCGTGACGACCTCTCGATGGCCTACACCCCGGGAGTCGCCCGCATCTCGCAGGCGATTGCCGATGACCCGTCCAAGGTGCGCAACCTGACGATCAAGCGCAACACCGTGGCGGTCGTGACCGACGGTTCGGCGGTACTCGGCCTAGGCAACATCGGGCCAGAGGCCGCGCTGCCGGTCATGGAGGGCAAGGCACTGCTTTTTAAGCAATTCGCCAATGTTGACGCGTGGCCGGTGTGCCTGGCCACCCAGGACGTCGACGAGATCGTGCGGATCGTGCAGTGCATCGCCCCGGTGTACGGCGGTATCAACTTGGAGGACATTTCCGCCCCCCGCTGCTTCGAGATTGAGGCACGACTCCGTGACCTCTTGGACATCCCGGTCTTCCACGACGACCAGCACGGCACCGCCATCGTGGTCTTCGCGGCGTTGATCAATGCGTTGCGCATCGTCAAGAAGGAGATGAAGGACGTGCACGTCGCCCTCCTGGGCGTGGGGGCCGCAGGCGTCGCCATCGCCAAACTGCTCATGGCCGAGGGGGTGGGCGACATCATCGGTGTCAACAGCCGCGGCATCCTCGACGAGAGCGATCCCCAACTCGATGATGACCGTCTCTGGCTGGCCAAGAACACCAACAAGGACAAGCGGCGCGGCACTATCGGCGACGCGCTGCGTGGCGCGGACGTCTTCATTGGCGTGTCGGGGCCCGATTTGATATCCGAGGAAGAAATCGCTGCGATGGCGAGCGACTCCATCGTGTTCGCACTGGCCAATCCAGCTCCGGAGATTGATCCGGCGCTAGCGCGTCGTCACGCAGCCATCGTCGCCACGGGGCGCAGTGACGAGCCCAACCAGATCAACAACGTACTGGCCTTCCCGGGAATCTTCCGGGGGCTGCTCGATGCGGGTGCGTCGCGGGTGACCGAAGAAGTGGAACTCGCCGCCGCTCACGCCATCGCCGATATCGTGCAAGATTCTGAGTTGTCAGCGGAGTACATCATTCCCACGGTGTTCAATCCCAAGGTCTCCAAGGCCGTGTCCGACGCCGTCGAGCGGGTCGCGCGCGCTCACTGAGTTCGCGGTCCAGGGTGTCGCGACGCCCATCAGGGCCGCAGCTCCCTAGGACGTCAACTGGCGAATCCCAGGTGGCGAAGGCGGTCGTAGGTGTCGAAATGGTGGTGGTCGATGCGTGAATTGAGGGTCCACGTGTCCTCGTCGGGGATCCCGGAGAGGCCTTCGTTCATCATTTCTTGCGCAATCATCTCGTTGGAATCAACTTCGTCCTCAACCAGGATTGCGTTCAACTTGGATAGGGGGTTTGATTTCATACAACTACCTTGCCGTCTCCAGCAGCCTGCGTGTCATCTATTTTCTTTATGGACACGATATCTCTCATCTACTTTAGAGATGAGATGGATTGCTTGAGCTACCTCGGTGGGTGCGAAAAAACGATCGATCATCCGATGCTCGGCATCATCAGACACGCTCTGATCTCCTGTAGACGGGTGCCCAGCCCCTCATTGGCCGTCGACGACAGCGCAGCCGCAATTGCTCACCGCGCGACAGAGTGACGGGTCTCGCGCACGAGGGTGATGCCATCGTCACGGCCGCGTTACTGCGGCGGGTCGGTGGCGGGAGGTTCAGGCTCGGTGGCGAATGAGGACGTCTCGACGGGGCTATCGAGATATCTCTTGACGATGAAGGCAGATCTCGCGACCGCTTCGACGAGGGCGAGTGCGGCCAGCCCGGTGACGAGAGACTTGGCCGAGGCCGACGACGATCGTTCGATCGAACCTTGCGTCGAGCGCAGGATCACCAGGATGAGCAACAAGCCGTACTCGAGACCGCTACGTCGCAGCACCACCGACTTGGTTGATCGGATGGCCCGCACGAACATCACGCGGGCCCTGGCGTAACCAATGGCCACCCCGAGCGCGCCGCCCGCCACGGCGGCGGCCACGTGGGTGGCGGAGGAACCAACGAAATGAATGACGAACGGTCCGATAATGATCACGCTGATCACCGGGTCCAACAAGGTGATGGCCAGCGGTCGTATCCGTTCGCGCGCCCCGAGATTACTCGTGCGCGACTGGAGACGACCCTTGCGCACGAGAATCGAGATCGCTACTGCGGCCGCGATCACCACGATGCTGACCACGGGGCTGGACGACTGCTGCATCGTTCAAGGTTACTGAGACCCGACTCGATATGGTGGCCGTCACGTATCGAATTGTCAGTGGTGAGGTACGCGAAATGTCACGTGATGCTCACGCGCGATGTCACTATCATCTCATCGCAACTCCAGAACCAACAAAGGTCGTGACAGTGTGAACGTCCTCTTCATCACCCTCGATCAATTCCGGGCCGATTCCTATGGCGCGGCAGGTAACGCTCTGGTGCGTACTCCCGCACTGGACCGTCTCGCCGCGGAGGGAGTGCGACTGGCCCAGCATTACTCGCAGGCGGCACCCTGCGCCCCGGGCCGCGCGGCCCTCTACACCGGGACGTATCAGATGAACAATCGCGTCGTCGCTAATGGCTCACCGCTCGAGGATCGTTTCGACAACGTCGCGCGACTGGCGCGTCGCGCGGGCTACGTGCCCACACTGTTCGGTTACACGGACCAAGGTCTTGACCCGAATCAGGCGGAGGGCTTCGACGACCCGCGCCTGGACAGCTACGACGGGATCTTGCCCGGCTTCGCCGTCGGGCACTACCTGCCCGAGAGCCAGATCACCTGGGTCCAATACTTGCGCGATCGGGGCTACGACGTGCCCCTCGGGTGGGGCCCCGCCTTGCGGGGTGAATCCGAGCGACCGGCGGAACTCTCCCTGACCGGTTTCTTGACTCGTAAGTTTCTCGACTGGCTCGACGTCCAAGACGAGGGGTGGTTCGCCCATCTGAGTTACCTGCGACCGCATCCGCCCTACGCCGCGGCCGGGGACTACTCGCGCCTCTACGATCCCGCCGACGTTGAAATGCCGCTGACTCCGGTGCCCGCGTCAGAACGCCATCCCTTGCACGAGATCGCCCTCGGCGTGACGGCGAGTGCCGCTCCGCGCGAGGAGGAGGCCGTGCGACACATGAGGGCCCAGTACTACGGGATGATCTCGGAGGTCGACTTTCACCTGGGTCGAATCCTCACCCGCCTCGAGGAACGTGGTGACTACGACGACACGCTGATCGTGGTCACCTCGGACCACGGCGACCAGCTCGGGGACCATGGGCTCATCGAGAAACTCGGGTACTTCCCCCAGAGCTATCACATCGTCGGTATCTGGCGCGATCCGCGGTCCTCTCACGCAGGACGTGTGCTCACGCACTTCACCGAGAACGTCGACATCGCGCCGACTCTGGCCGGTGCCCTCGGTCTCGAGGTGCTCGCGCAGTTTGACGGTCGCGTGCTCACACCGTTGATGGAAGGGCGCGACGTCGAATGGCGAACGAGCGCTCACTACGAGTGGGATTTCCGGGCGTTCTTCATCGCTGAGCACGACACGCCCTGGCCGTTCGACCGCTCGCTGTCGCGTCAGAACCTGGCGGTCGCCGTGAACGACGACACTGGCTACGTCCAGTTCGGTGACGGGTCGTACCTATGCTTCGACCTCGCGGCGGATCCCTCGTGGCGCACCGCGTGCACGGATACCTCGCGCGTCCTGGCGGCCGCTCAGGAGATGCTCGTCTGGCGCCAGGAGCACCTTCCTCGCGAGTACACCGACATGTTGTTGCTCCCGCAACGACCTGGTCGTTGGCCTGCGGCACTTCGTCGCTAAGCGACGGTCTCAGCTCGTCCGAGATGGGTGACATCGGACGCGCTGAGACCGGACCGCTCCTCGTGTCCTTACGTCGCGGAGCGGTGTGGTCAGTGAGGGAACGCGCCGTGGTGACGGTGCGGTGACGAATCCGTGACCAACATTCACGTGGTTCTCACGAGGTCGTCACGCGGCGGAATCTTTTCCATTACTGGTCGCTCATCCATCGCAATGAATTCATCTAGTTCGAAGTCGTGTTGCGAAATCGTGCGTTTAGATGTCTCCATGAACCTCACCACCATCAAAATGAAACGCGCCACTACGGCACGTCTCTTGGCCGCGGTCCTCGGATCCACGGTGGCAGTATCGTCCCTGTCCATCATGAGCGTCAGTGCGGCCACTTCGCACACGTCGGTCCCGACCATCCTGCTCTACAACGCGCAGGGCTACGGCGACAAAGTCGCCGCCGCCTTCAACGCGACCAATCCAGGGTTCAAGATCGTCGTCGATGACGACTCGACCGGACCACTCTTCACCAAGATCCAGGCGGAGATGGCTGCGGGTAGTCCTAAGTGGGGTCTGTTCTGGGCCGACGGCGCCACCGAGTTCGCTGCCTTGGACAAGTTGGGTTACCTCGTGAAGAACGTTATTCCCTCGACGTCGAACTACAACACCGCGGGACTCCCCAACGTGCCCACGGACAAGAGCTTCGCCCCGACGGGCCTCACGGTGACCGGCGCACTCTGCTACGACACGGTCGCCACCAAGGGTGTCATGATCCCTTCCACCATGGCGGGTCTCAGCGCAGCACCCAAGGGCTTATTGGGCATGAACAACCCCTCACAGTCGGGCCCGACGTACCCGCTTATCGCGGGTGTGATGGCTCACCTCGGTGGCATCACTTCGACGATGAACCCCACCACAGCGCAGGTCAAGACGGCCATCGCCAAGGGCGAGGCGTTCTACCTCGCCCTGAAGAAGAACGGCTTGCAGGTGCACGACACCAATGGCCCGACGCTCGGAGCGATGGAGTCGAACCCAGCGACCTTGGACATGGCGACTATCCAGTCCTCCGCATGCTACGGCGACATCAATGCCCAGCCCAAGCCCCTGTGGGCGACCGGCAAGGTGAAGTACCTCGACTACTCGGTGGCTCTGCCGAGCAACATCGCCGTGGACAGCAAGCTGTCACCGGCTCTGCAGGCCGACGCCGAGAAGTTCGTGGCCTTCGTGACCTCGGCCAAGGGCCAGCTCGCGATGCAGCACGGTGACCCCTACGGTGACGGGCTGTTCTGGCCGGTCATCAAGGGTGTGAACCCGGAGAAGTACCTGCCCTCGTACAGCGTTACCCACGCCTACGCCATCAATCCCTACGTGTGGGGACCTCTCGAGAACCAGATCAACACTTGGTTCACGAACAACATCGTCAACTGAGTCCAGTCCCTCGGCGCAGCCACGGCCACCTCGGTGGTCGTGGCTGCGCCGCACGGTAGGCAATCCATGACAGTCGAAACATTTCTCTCTGAAACTTCCCCGACGCGCCCACCGATGGCGCGTCTTCGTCGCGTCCGATGGTCGGGAATGGTCGTGTGGTTGGTCCTACTCTTCTTGATCATCATTCCGGTGTGTGCGTTCGTGCTCGTCGCCATCAGTCCGCGCCTCTTTCGCCAGGGGACGTCGTACTTCACCTTCTCCAACATCACGGCCGCGTTCCAGGGATACACGGGGCAGGGCGTCGTGGACTCGTTGTTGGTGGCGACCCTGGTGGGTGTTTTCGCCGTCACTTTCGCGACGGTCATCGCCTGGATCGTGCAACGTACCAACGTGTACGGGCGACGGTTCTGGTCGGGCGCCATGTGGCTCCTCCTACTGGTGCCCACGTGGATGACCACGCTTGGCTGGATAGACGTCATTTCGCCCGGTGAGTTGCTGTCGGCCCTGGGCGTGCACACGCTGTTCTTCTTTCACATGTTCTTTGGCGCGTCGGGCATCGTGTTCGTCCTCTCGACCGCGGCGCTGCCGTTCTCGTATTTCGTCATCTCGGTGGGGATGCGAGGGTTGGGTTCGGAATTCGAGGACGCGGCGCGCGTGCACGGGGCGCGACGTCTGCTCACCGTGCGCACGGTCTTGCCGATCATCGCGCCGGCGCTCTTGAGCGCCTTCGCCATCAGCTTCGCCGAAGCCATGAGTGACTTCGGCGTGGCATTCACGTTGGGCTCGTCGTCGCATTTTCCCATCGCCACGTACACATTGTTCAACGCGATCTACGCCTACCCCGCCAATTTTCCCGTGGCCGCCGTCATCGCGGCCGTCCTCATCCTCTCGACGGTTCCGCCCGTGTTCTTGCAGGCGCGAGTAATGCGCGGGCGCTCCTACGCGGTGCTGAGCGGCCGTACGAAGGCCGTGCGCCGCTACCAGTTCAGCCCCTTGGCTCGGGTGGGCGTGACCCTGGCGCTCGGCATTTTTATGTTCTTCGTTCTTGGTCTTCCCTTGCTCGGCGCGATCACCAGCTCCTTCACCAACACCGCCAGCTTCATCACGACGACGGGCGTTCATTGGACGCTGCAGTCCTACAAGGACGTCTTTGCACCCCTGCCGTCCTTCACGACGCTCGGCCCCCCCTTGTGGACGTCGAACCAGTTGGGCATCTGGGTGGCCAGTGGCACGCTGGTCTTGGCCTACGTCCTGGCGCGTCGCATGGCGTCGCGCACGCCGGGGATTGGCCAACGAATCACCGACGTCTTCTTGTTGGGTTCGATTGCCATTCCCGGCATCGTGTTAGGCGTCGGCTACATCTTCTTCTACGACCAGCACTTCATCACCTCGCACATCGTGGATCTCTACGAGACGATGCCACTGCTCATCATGGGCCTCATCGCCTCCTCAGTTCCCTCCCAGGCGAGGCTCTTGACGGGACCAGTAGGACAGATCCAATCGTCACTGTCTGAAGCCGCTCGCGTTCACGGCGCGAGTAAGTGGCGGGCCTTTCGCTCGACGTCCCTGCCGTTGTTGTCCAGGGCGCTGGTGTGGGCGTGGCTCCTCACCTTTACCAAGACAATCTCAGAACTGGCGATCGCGCAGATCCTCTACCAGCCCGGTCACGAACCTGCCTCGGTGGTCATCGAGACCTATCTGGGGACTATTTTCAACGCCATCGGATCCGCCGCCACCGTCATCACACTGGCGGAGATGGTCGGGGTCATCGCCCTCGTCCTATTGATCTTTCGACTGGTGACGCCCAAGGGGTGGCGCCGTATCGGAGAAGCCGGAGCACCGTCATGAGTCGTCTCCGCGTTCAGCCCGCGCGCGTGCAGATCAGGGATCTACGCAAGCAGTTCGGCACCAAGGTCGCGCTCAACGGAGTCTCGTTGGTGGTCGAGCCGGGGACCTTTACCGTTTTGCTCGGTCCTTCGGGATCAGGAAAGACAACGCTGCTGCGCTGTTTGGCCGGCATCGAGCAGCCCTCGAGTGGCGAGATCATCATTGGTGACAAGGTCGTCTTTGGTCCGGGCAAGTTCGTGAGCCCCGACAAGCGCGAGCTCTCGATGGTGTTCCAGGACTACGCATTGTGGCCACACATGACGGTGCGCAAGAACATCGCCTTTCCCCTGGCCACCTCGTCGTTGTCGAAGGTGGAGCGCTCCCAACGAGTGGGCGACCTGCTCGAACGCGTCGGTATCGCGCACCTGGCCGATCGCTACCCCAATGAACTCTCCGGCGGCGAGCAGCAACGCGTGGCGCTCGCTCGCGCCCTGTCGGCCCGAGTGGGACTCATCTTGTTCGACGAGCCGCTCTCGAACCTCGACGCCGACCGTCGCGATCAACTGCGTATCGAGATCGCGACGTTGACGCGTGACGCCGGGGTGACGGCCGTCTACATCACTCACGATCAGTCCGAAGCGTTTGCGCTGGCGGACCGCGTGGGCGTGCTACGACTGGGGGAACTCGTGCAGTACACCAAACCCGAGAAGATCTACCGGCACCCCAAGAGCGCCTTCGTCGCGCGTTTCACCGGCGTGTCGGGGGAGTTCGCGGTGAGCCACGTGCGCGAAGTCAGCGACAAGCGCGTCGAGGTGCAACTCCCCTTTGCGCCGCATATGTTCATCGAGGCCACCAAGTCCGAGAACAGCTCCTACGACAAGGACCCGCATCTCTTCGTGCGGGCCGCGGGGGTGACCTTGGCGCCGGTCACGTCGACCGCCGGCGCGCCGGGCGTCATCCGCGACGTCGCGTACAACGGGCGTGGCTACGAGCACGTGGTGGAGGTGGGTGACAAGGCGACCCTCACCAAGGTGTACGCGGCCGATCGTTTCGAACGCGGTGATTGCGTAAAAGTAATGTTGGATCCCGTATCGTGCTTCGTCATGAACGCACAGGAAGAGGTTTAGAGCCGTGTTGGCAACTACCGTATCCTCGGGCGTCGTCGTCCTCGTCGGCGCCGTCTTTCTGGCGTGCGCCGTCGAGATGGTCGAGGCCCTGACCATCGTCTTCGCCGTTGGCCACACCCGAGGTTGGCGCTCCGCCTTCGAGGGAGTGGCCGCCGCCCTGGTAGCCCTGACGGCGCTGGTCGCGATCTTCGGGCCCGCGTTGATCCACGTACCCCTCGCGTGGTTGCGCCTGGTCGTGGGTGGCGTGTTGTTGATTTTCGGCATGCAGTGGCTTCGCAAGGCCATCCTTCGCTCGAGCGGCCTGAAGGCCAAACACGATGAGGACGCTATCTACCACGAGACGGTCGCCCAGCTCGAAAGTGGCACTCCGGGCACCAATCGTGACCGCATCGCCTTCGTGATGGCTTTCAAGGGAGTGTTCCTCGAAGGTCTCGAGGTCGTCATCACCGTCTTGACATTGGGCACCTCGGCGCATCGCCTGGGCCTGGCGGCGGTGACCGCCGCCGTCGCGCTGGTGCTCGTGGCGATCGTCGGAGCCGTCGTGGCCAAACAACTCTCCAGCGTGCCCGAGAACGCGATGAAGATGAGCGTCGGCGTCTTGTTGGTGACGTACGGCACCTTCTGGGTCGGTGAAGGGCTCAAGGTGAGGTGGCCCGGCAACGACACCTTCTTGCTCGCCTTCGTCGGCATCTACGCGGTCGTCTGCTGGGTGCTCGTGACCGTGATCAAGCCCAAGAACCCCTCGAGCCCCGTGAAGGTGGACGCATGAACGACCAGCAACCTCTCGTCATACGACTGATCAAGGGCTTCGGCATGTTCTGGTGGGACTTCTTGGTGGGTGATACGCCTGAACTCTTCGTGGCGGCCCTGGTCATCATCGGGGCCGTCGCCCTGGTCAGTGAATCCTGGCACGCCAATACGGCGGCCGTCATCGTGCTGCCCGTGCTGGCGGTCCTGGCGCTGACCATTTCGGTCAAGCGTGCGAGTGACGCCGCCAAAGGCAAGTAGGCGGCCTCGCTAGCGCCCCTAGGCGAAGGCCGCGTCCAGGGTGATCGTCGTCCCCGTCAGCGCCTTGGATACCGGGCAACCAGCCTTGGCGGTCTCGGCGACCTCCTTGAAAGCCGCCTCGTCGAGTCCCTCGAGGACGGCGCGAGCGGTGAGGTGAATACCCGCGATCCGAAAGCCACCGGCGGGGTCGGGCTCGAGGGTCACGTCAGCCTTGACGTCGAGCGTCCCGGGGGTGCCGCCGGCTCGCGCGATCAACGCGGAGCACTGCATGGCGTAGCACGCGGAGTGCGCGGCGGCGATGAGCTCTTCGGGGCTGGTAACCCCCTCGGCGTCGTCAGCCGCGCGTCGTGGGAAACTCACGTCGAAGTTCGCAACGCCACTGCTGGTGAGGGTGGTGACACCGCCGCCTTCGTTCAGAGTTCCGGTCCAATGGGTGTCAGCGCTGCGGGTGGGCATCGTCGTTCTCCTCGTGTTGATTGGGGCTGACTGGCATCATATCGACGTGACGCGCGGATGCGACACCCGTGGTGCGTTATTCGAATTTGGCACCGCAACCCTGGCAGAAGTTCTGCCCCGGCAGGCGCAACTTGCCACACGCGGGGCACGAACTCGATGTCGAGGTCGATGACGTCAGTTGAGAGTCGTCGATGAGGACTTGGCGCGGCGCGCCGGTGTCGAATCGGTTGGGCCCCGTCGAGGGGAAGAAGAGGAGAACGATGTTAGCGACGGGACAGATGATCCACCAACCCGAGTGGTTGGAGTCGTGCATCCGCCGCACGCCCACGGCCAGACTGGGCAGGAAGAGGCCGAACTCCCAAATGGGGTACAACTTCGTGAAGAGCAGGATGATGAGCAGGCCGACCCAAAAGAAGAGCACCCACCACCAGTACTCCGAGCGCGACGCGCGACCGGTGAAGTTGGCGTACTTCGAAAGAACCGATCGAACGGCTTGGTCGAACTTCACAGTGTCTCCTCTTGGTGCCCTGGTTACCAAACTATCCAATGGCGCCCGCGCCTCCGCGCCGAGTTGCGTCGCTCAGCCGGTGTTGCGTAGTCCGGTGGCGATACCGTTGATGGTCAACATCAGGGCACGTTGCAGGACGTCGTCCACCGGCTCGTCGTTCTCTCGCTGGGCCCGTACGCGCTCGAGCAGTTGGATCTGCATCATCTGCAGGGGTCGAAGGTAGCGGTCACGGGTCTCGAGGGTCGTCGCGAGTAGCTCCTGGCTCGCCAGTAGCCGATCGGACTGGGTGATCGCCAGTAGTTCACTCATTGTGAGTTCGTGCTCGGTGACGATCTGCTCGAACAGGTAGTGCAGGGGGGGCGGCACGAGGTGCTCGACGTACTGTCGTGCCACGTCCAGGTCGGTCTTGGCCAGCGTCATCTCCACGTTGGAGATAAAGGTCGCGAAGAAGGGCCACTCGAGATACATCTGGCGCAGGTTCTCCTCGTGACCGGCCTCGCGCGCGGCGCGCAGTCCCGAACCCACGCCGAACCATCCCGGCACGATTTGACGTGACTGCGTCCAGCCGAACACCCAGGGGATCGCGCGCAGTGACTCGATGCCGTCCTCGCCACTGACGCGACGAGCGGGTCGCGAGCCCATGTGAAGATTCGCCAGTTCGGCGACCGGCGTGGAGCTGGAGAAGTACGCCGGCAGGTTCTCGTCGCCGACGAGACCGCGATACGTGCGCAGTGAGGCGTCGGCCACCAGGCCCATGGCCTCGTTCCAGACGTCGAGCTTGAGCGGGTCCACCCAAGGTCGCGAATGGAATACGCCGGCTTCGAGCACCGCGGCCAATAGGAGTTCGAGGTTCTCGCGGGCCAACGAGGGCAACAAGTACTTGTCCGAGATCACCTCACCTTGTTCGGTGATCTTGATCGATCCGTCCAAGACGCCGTAGGGCTGGGCGAGGACGGCGTCGTGAGTGGGACCCCCACCGCGCCCGACACTGCCACCGCGGCCGTGAAAGAGGCGAAGATGAATACCGTGACGCGCCGCCACGTCGCGCAATTGGCGTTCGGCGAGGTGGATGCCCCACTGCGAGGCGGTGATACCGGCGTCCTTATTGGAGTCCGAGTAGCCGAGCATGATCTCTTGCACGTTCCCGCGTAGGCCGACCAAACGGCGGTAGCTGCGCACCTGCAGGAGAGTCTCGAATATCTCGCCGGCGTGGTGCAACTCGTCGAGGGTCTCGAAGAGCGGCGCGAAGCCGATGCGCGCTAGACCCGAGGAGAAGTCGATGAGTCCCGCTTCGCGACCCAATACAACGGCGGCCAACAGATCATCGGCGCCCTTGGTCATCGAGACGATATAGGTCTCACACGCGGCGGAGCCGAAGTGGTCGATGATCTCGCCGATGGCGCCGAAGACGCGGAACGTCTTGAGGTTGACGCCCTCGAGGGGTCCGGGGAAGGAGAAGAGCGGCCGTGGCGACTCGAGCTCCGCGCTCAGGACCTCCAGGCGTTCGCGTCGCGAGAGGCTCGCGTAGGCCCGCGGCAGTTCGCCCACTCGATCCATCAACACGGCCAGCACGGCGTGGTGGGCGGCGGCGTGCTCGCGCACGTCGAGAGTGGTGAGCGTGAGCCCGAAGGCCGAGACAGTGATGATGGAGCGTTCTAGGGTGCCACGCGCCAACCGCTCCGACCCGTTCTCGATGAGCGAGGTGTAGAGCAGCATCAAGTCGTCGATCAATTCCTGGCTGGAGGCGTAGTCGTATCCTTCACGGTGGCGACCGCGCTGCTCCATTCGCCGCTGGGTCTCCTCGAGTCGCACGCGGATGCAGCTGAGCTTGAGACGGTAGGGTTCCTCCGCATTGAGTCGCAGGTAGCGCGATTCGGGCTTGAGGCGTGAGAGGTCGTCGTCGAGGGAGATGCGTAACTCCTCGGAGATACCCACGTGTTGGATCGAGACCGAGATCTCGTCCATCAGCTTGCCCAACATGGCGCGCAATGCGCGTACCGCGAAGTCCAACGCGAGGTCCACCACCGAGGCGGTGACTTCGGGAGTCACGAAGGGGTTGCCGTCGCGGTCGCCACCGATCCAGGTGCCGAAGGTCAACGGCCGACTGACCGGGGGGATAGACACACCCAGGCGCTCGGCGTTCGAGACCAATTGCTCGAGGACGTCAGGTACCACGCTGCGCATCAGGTGGTCCACGTAATGCAAGGCGTTGCGAGCCTCGTCGAGGACTTCGGGACGTTCTAAGCGCAGTTCGTCGGTCTGCCAGAGGGTGTCGATGAGTTCGGCGGCTCGGCGCTGGCGCAGATTCTCGCGAAGTGGTGAGTTCGACGAACTGGCCTCGTCGAGCAGGGAACTGATCGAGCGGAGTTTCAACAACACGGAGCGACGGGCGGCCTCGGTGGGGTGGGCCGTGAACACGGGGCGTACCGCCAATCGGGCGACCGCGGTCTTGACCTCTTCGGTGGTGACCCGGCCCGCAGCGATCGCTGCGAGAATCTCGTCGGCCACCCTCGCCAGGGGTCCGTCATCGTCATTGCGCCGTTGACGCCCCTGGCGCGCGCGGTGGGTTTGCTCGGTCACGTTGGCCAGGTGAAAGTACATCGAGAACGCGCGGACCAGTTGGCTCGCCGTCTCGAGATCGAGGTTTTCGAACTCGCGAAAGGAGAGGTCCATATCGTCCCCGGCGCTCGAGCGCACAGATTCGACGAGGTCGAGGAACTCCTGTGAGTTCTGACGACGCAGTGTGTCGTCGAGCAAGGCGCTCAACGTGTTGAGGTCACCGTAGAGCGCGTCGAGGTCCTCGAAATGGTCGCTCGACGCGGACAAGACCGATCGCGCCGATGGGGTGGTGGGTTCGCTCATTCACCAACGTTACAAAAAATCTTCAATCCATCATTCGCTGGCGCGCAGATAGTTGCAATGCACGCTCGTCGCGGCGGGCGCCAATCCATTGGAAGGATTGCTCGCGGCCCCCGGGGGTGAGGTGGCTCACGCGGCGTCGAGCGACCTCGCGGAACCCCTCGCCCAGCAGTGCGAACAGGTCGTCGGCGTCGTAGCGGGTGAAGGGCAGTCCCGAACACGACTCGGGTCCGTCCGGCGCGAAGACACCGATGACGACTGCACCGCGCTCCGACAGGACCTCGCGCAGGGTGGTCACGTAGCGCAGGGCGTCAGTGGTCGACAAGAAGTGCAAAGTGGTTCGGTCGTGCCACACGTCGTACTGGCGCGAGGGGCGCCAGGTGGTGACATCGGCGCGTATGGCAGCCACGTTGTCGGCGCCGACACGCTCGCGGGTGACGGCCAGAGCGGTGGCCGACACGTCCACGACGCTCACATCGGTGAGACCTCTTGTGAGTAGTCGGTCCACCAACTCCGATTCACCCGCGCCGACGTCGATGAGTGAATCGTGGGTCGTGACGCCCACGACGTCGAGTAGTTCGAGTGACGTGGTGGGCTCACGTTCGCTCCAACTGCGCTCGGACACGGCGCGCGACGCGTAGACGTCATCCCAGTGTTCGGACATGTGCCATTCTGCCTCGGCGGGTCGTCGTGCAACGGCCCCGGAGATGAACAAAGAGCCCGGGAGGGGGCCCGGGCTCTTTGGTACTACTCCGGATGCGCTACACGACGGTAGTGTCGTCGACCCTTCGGTAGTGCCGGAGTCCTAGCAGCGTCAGCACGAGCAACAGCACTGCCGCGATGAAGGCACCGATCGCCGCGTACAGGGCGATCTGGCCGAAGAACCAGTATCCGTAGGCGTTGAGCAGCGAACCGCGCAACATGGTGCCCTTGAAGATGGTGTCGACCTGAGTGGCGAGGGCCGTGTTGCTGGGGTCAGCCTGCGACTTGGTGCTCAATTGAGAGTACGTGAGGCCGCCACCGATCTCCTTGAGGTGCACCGCGATGAAGTCGTTGGCGAACACCTCGGCTTGCGCTCCGGTCAGTAGTTGCTGTCCGGCGTACTGCGAGACCGAGGGGATCATCGACGGGGTGATCTCGCTACCCACCACGGGGTGCTCGAAGGCAGCCTTGGACGGGAAGAAGATCTTCTGCTGAGCGAGTTGCGTGGTGACCTGGTTGTTGGCGAAGTTGTAGCCAATCAACAGACCCGCGCCCGCTCCGATGAGAACAACCGTGAGTATCGTTCCGACCCATGTCAGTAACAGGTCCAATGTACGACGCTTCATAATAAAAGGTCCTTTCTTTAGGTACCTCTTACATTGTGCGACCAATCACAAACCATTGAAAGGCTTGCAGTAGTGCCATTTGTCCTTTGGCGAGAGAAGAAATTACCTAGAGGATGATTCCCAGGCGCGCGAGGAAGCCCACGCCCATCACCGCAGCCTCGCAACCCACCTTCTCGAGGTCGGCGAGGTCGTTGTCGTCGCGAACGCCGCCAGCGGCGACGATCTTGAGACCGCTGGCGCACACGCGTGCGTAGAGCTCGAGATCGGGTCCGCTCATCGTCCCGTCACGCGCGATCGCCGTCACGTGCAGGCGGGTCACGCCGGCGTCACCACAGAGCGCCAAGGCCTCGTCGATCCCTAGTCCCGTGCTGGCGAGCCAGCCACGCACCGCGAGGACGCCGTCGCGTACGTCAAAGGCGACCACCAGTCGTTCACCGAGTTCGTCGACGTAGTGGCCCAGCGCGTCAGGTTCACTCCACAGTGCGGTGCCGAGGATGACGCGTTCGGCACCCGCCGATAAAACGGCCTGCGCGGTCTCGAGCGAGCGGATGCCCCCGGACACTTGTAGGGGGATGGGCCCGGCGAGTTGCGCGCAGTGCGCGATGACCTCGGTGCGCAGTGCGCCATCGCGCGCCCCCTGCAGGTCGACCACGTGGATGAGGTCGGGGCCGGTCGCCACGACCCGGGCGAAGAACTCGTCGAGGGGCCGGCGAAACAGGACGCGGTCGTAGTCGCCCTGTTCGAGGCGAACGGCGTAGTCGCCCAGGAGGTCGATGGCGGGGATCAGTTGCATAGCAGCGTGTTAATACGCTAGCATAATGACATGACCAGTGGCAAGGTGCTCCCCGCAGACGCGCACGACGAGACGATAGAACGTTTCGACGAGTTGGTGGCCGCCTTTGTTCGCCTGCGCGATCCCGAGGTGATGGCCGCCTTCTTGCACGACTTGTGCACGACGGCGGAGCTCGACGCCATGGGTCAGCGCTTGCAGGTGGCGCGCTTGGTGAGCGAGGCCGTGCCCTACCAGGAGATCTCGCGGCGCACGGGGGCTTCCACGGCCACCGTCACGCGCGTGGCGCACTGGCTGCGCTACGGCGAGGGTGGCTACAACGCCGTATTGAGACGAGGACGCAAATGAACCGACGACTGACCCTGGCCCTGCCCTCGAAGGGGCGCTTGCGCGAACCCTCCTGGTCCCTGCTCGAAGCGACGGGCGTGGCGCCCCAAGAGCCGGGTGAGCGAGTGTTGCAGACGTACTGTCGCAACGCCGACATCGACTTGTTGTTCGTGCGCGCCGACGACGTCCCCGAGTACGTCCAGGACGGCATCGTGGACTGCGGCATCACTGGTCTGGACTTGGTGAGCGAACGTGACTTCGACGTCGACGTCTTATTACGCCTGGGGTACGGCACCTGCTCGTTGCAGGCGGCCGTCTCCACCGAGGACTCGGCCCAGGTCTTCGGTGACCTCGACGGGCGTCGCATCGCCACGTCGCACCCACGCATCGCGGCCCAGTGGTTGGCCGAGCAGGGTATCAAGGCCGATATCGTGCGCGTGACCGGATCGGTCGAGATCTCACCGCGACTGGGTCTAGCCGACGCCATCATCGACCTGGTGTCGACGGGTTCGACTCTTCGCACGAATGGTTTGCGCTCACTCGGCACGCTCTTTGAGTCCGAGGCAGTTCTGGTGGGTCGCCGGGGTTCGGGTGACCTCGAGGCCCAACGCACTCTGACGATGCTCCTTGCGTCGGTCATCAACGCCCGCGCGACCCGCTACTTGTTGTGCAACATCGCCGAAGAACGCCTGGGCGAGGTGACGGCGCTGCTGCCCACCACGGGATCACCCACGGTCATGGCCTTGGCGACACCCGGTATTGTCGCGGTTCACGCTCTCGTGCCCGCCGCGCAGATCTGGTCCCTGCTCCCTCAACTACAAGCCTGCGGTGCGAGTTCGATCCTCACATTGCCCGTCGAAAGAATGATGCCATGAGCTCACCCGTCAAGACCGACCGACCGATCACCATCGAGGAGATCGTCACTGACGTACGCACGCGCGGCGACGCGGCGCTGGTGGAGTGGAGTCAGCGCCTCGACCACACCACCTCCGACGTCCCGGAGCGCGCGGTGCCCTACGGCGACATTCCCACGGCGGCGGTGCTCGACGCCGCTCAGTCGGTACGCACGTGGCACGCCGCGCAGCGACCCCAGGACATCACCCTCGAAGTGTCCCCGGGCGTGACGCTCGAACGACGGTGGACGCCGATTCGCTCCGTGGGCATCTACGTACCGAAGGGACTCGTCTCCTCCTTGATCATGGGTGCGGTGCCGGCCCAGGTGGCGGGGGTGGAACGAATCGTGGTCTGCACGCCGCCGAGCGGGGCGCCCGCGGTGGCCGCGGCGGCCGCGTTGTTAGGCATCGACGAGGTGTGGGCCATCGGCGGTGCCCAGGCAATCGCCGCCATGGCCTACGGCACCGAGTCGATCGCCGCGGTCGACAAGATCGTCGGACCAGGGGGCGGCGCGGTCAACACCGCCAAGTTGCTGGTGAGCAAGGACGTCGCCATCGACCTCCCCGCGGGGCCTAGCGAGATCGTCGTCGTGGCCGATCTGGGCTTCGATGAGACGATCATCCAACAAGAATTGGCCGCGCAGATGGAGCACGGGCCCGACTCGCGAGCCTTCGTCGTGCGCGTGGGCGATGACCTCGAGGCCGCCTTGGCCGAGGTGGAGGACTACGCGGCCGAGCACGTCGCGTTGCTGGGGCCGCGCGCGGAGTCGCTCGCCGGACGCATCCGCAACGCGGGCGCCGTGTTCGTGGGACCCTACTCACCCGTGCCCGCTGGTGACTACGCCACCGGCGGTAACCACGTCCTGCCCACTGGCGGGTGGTCCAAGGTGTCGGGAGGACTCGGTCTGGAGGCGTTCATGAAGCCCGTCACCGTGCAACGCGTTTCCAAGGACGGCCTCGAGCGCCTCGCGCCCACGATCGAAGCTCTCGCCGAACTCGAAGGTATGAGCGCTCACAAGGCGACGGCCCGCCGATGAGCACTCCCCAGACCATCGACACCTACCAATGGCCTCCCTCGAACGAGGTCCTCGCCGCCAAGGTGGGGCTGCGCGCCTCGCAGATCCTGCGCTTCGACGGCAACACCCCGGCGTCACCACCCGCCAGCGCTCGCCCCGCCGCGCTCGCCAAGGCGCTCGCCGATATCAACGAATACGACCGCGGGCGCTACGAGGTGCTGCGTGAGGCCATCGCCGATTTCCACGGTGTCGGTCTCGACCAGGTGTCACTGGGCGCCGGCAGCGACGAATTCATCGTTCTGCTGGCCGCTCTCTTCGCCGAGAACGGTACGGTCGCGACGGTGCCGGCCGATTCATATTCCATGTACCGCTACGCCGCGGGCATGGCGGGAGCGCGCCTCATCGACGATCCGGCCCTGGCTGATCTCGTCTACGTGTGCCGTCCCAACAACCCCACCGGCGAATTGTGCGCCATCCCCGAGGTCTCGGGACAATTGATCATCGACGAAGCGTACGCCCAGTACGCCGGGGTCGACGAGATCGGACGCGTCAAGGATGGCGCCATCGTGCTGCGCACGTTCTCCAAGGCCTTCGGCTTGGCCGGGGCGCGGGTCGGCTACGCCATTGCGTCGCCCGAGGTCACCGCGCTGATCAACTCGCGCCAAGCACCGCTCTCCGTCTCCTCGCTCTCGGCGGCCCTCGCCCTGGCGGCGATCACCGGACCGCTGGACGTGAGCGCTCAGGTGACTGAGCGCGAGCGCATGGCGCGTGAACTGCACTCGTTGGGTCTCACGCCGCTGGCGTCGTTCACCAACTTCTTGTTCATCCCGATGGAGAACCCCCAGAACCTCGTGGATCGAATGCTGCCGTACGGCGTCATGCTGCGCGCCTACGACCGCGGGCTTCGCATCTCGATTCGTGACGAGATCGACGACGACATCCTGCTTGGCGCACTGCGTGCTGAACTGCGCGGCGAGCCTCTCGAGAGCGCCCCGCTGCGTTACCGTCGCGCGACCGCCGAGACGCTGTTGAATATCCGTCTGCGCGTGCCCGGCGAGGGTCGGGTATACGTCAACACCGGTGAAGGTTTCTATGACCACATGCTCACGCAATTGGCCTTCCACGGCGGGATGGACCTGCGCCTCGAGGGAGTGGGCGACCTCGAGACGGGGGACCACCACACCGTCGAGGACATGATGCGCGCCTTCGGTGAAGCCCTGGATCAGGCCTTGGGAGACCGCAAGGGGCTCGCGCGCTACGGCGAGTCGCGCGTGCCCATGGACGAAGCCATCGCCCACGCGGTGGTCGACCTGTCGGGTCGCGCCAAGGCCACCTTGGACATCAACCCCGATCCCGGCATGGCGGCGCACGCCTTTGAATCCTTGGCGCAGACCGCGCGGATCACCCTGCACGTCACCGCTTCGGGCGAGAACGCTCACCACGTCGCCGAGGCCGCCTTCAAGGCCGTGGGCCGGGCCATCAACCAGGCACTCGTGCGCGACGGCTCGCTGGTGCGCTCGACCAAGGGCTCCCTATGAGCGACGTCATCATCGTCGACTACGGCGCGGGCAACACCCGTTCGGTTCGCGCCGCCTTGACCCACCTGGGGCGATCCAGTTACGTGAGTGCGGACCCGACCCTCATCGCTAACGCGCCCTACGTGATCCTGCCCGGCGTCGGCTCGGCGCGCAGCGCGATGGCCCACCTCGACGAGACCGGAGCGGCCGACGCACTACGCAATCGCTTCGCCCAGGACCAGCCGATCCTGGGCATCTGCCTCGGCATGCAGTTGGCCCTGCAAGCCAGTGAGGAGGACGGCGGTGTCAAGGGCCTGGGCCTTCTCGAGGGGCTCGTCGTACGCCTCGACGCACCGCGGATTCCGCGCCTGGGCTGGGCCGTGGTCGAGCCCTGGGGCGACGCCTTCTACTTCGCCCATTCCTTCGTCGCCGAGTCGCCCGACACCGTCGCGACGTCGGAGGGACTCAGCGCCGCCGTGCAGCGTGGTTCGTTCCTCGGGGTGCAGTTCCACCCGGAGAAGAGTGACGCCGCTGGACTGACCTTCTTGGACTCATGCCTCTCGCGCGTCTGATCCCCTGCCTCGACGTGGCCCAAGGTCGGGTCGTCAAGGGCGTGAGTTTCGTCAATCTCCGTGACGTCGGAGACCCGGTCGAACTCGCGCAGCACTACAGCGCGGGGGGGGCCGATGAACTGGTCTTCCTCGACATCACGGCGACGCCGGAGGGCGCGGACACCATGGTGCACGTGGTCGAACGCGTCGCCGACGTGCTCGAGATTCCGTTCACCGTCGGTGGCGGGATCAGGTCGGTGGAGGATGCCTCACGCATCATCGAGGCGGGCGCCGACCGCGTGTCACTCAACTCGGCGGCGCTCGCGACGCCCGAACTGATCACGGAGATCGCCGCTCGCTTCGGCTCCCAGGCCGTTGTCGTGGCCATTGATGCGGGAGAGAGTGTGGTCTACACCCACGGTGGGCGATTGGCCACCGATATCGCGACGGTGCCGTGGGCGGTCGAGGCCGCGGCGCGTGGTGCCGGGGAGATCCTCCTCACGTCCATCGCGCGCGACGGACAACGCACCGGCTTCGACCTCGTGCTGACCGAGGCCGTGCGTGACGCCGTCGACATCCCAGTGATCGCCTCGGGCGGTGCGGGCTCGGCCCAGCACGTCGCCGACGCCCTGCGAGTCACCGACGCCGCCTTGATCGCCTCCATCGTGCACGAGAACCCGGCGGGCCTGCCCGGCCTGCGCCGCGAGATTGAGGCGCTAGGCATTGAACTTCGACCCTTGAAGGAGAGAGTGTGAGCGAGGAACTTCGCGCGGCCATCGTCCAAGACGACGCGACCGGTCGCGTCTTGATGTTGGGGTGGATGGACGAGGAGGCGCTGGCGTTGACGCGTTCGTCGGGGACGGTGCACTTCTTTTCGCGCTCGCGCCAGCAACTCTGGCAGAAGGGCGAGACCTCGGGCAATCTGCTGCACGTGGTCGAGGTCACCCTCGACTGTGACGAGGACGCGGTCCTCGTGCGCGCCAGCGCCGACGGACCCACCTGTCACGACGGATCGACGTCGTGTTTCACGCCCTGGCTGTGGCGAAAGATCCTCCAGCGCGAGGTGCAGAATGCTCCCGACTCCTACGTGGCGTCCTCGTTGACGGCGGGCACGGCGTTCCTGGCTCGCAAGGTGGGTGAGGAGGCGGTCGAGACGGTCGTGGCGGCGCTGAGCGAGACTGACGAGCGTTTCGTATCCGAGGCGGCCGACCTCTGGTTCCACCTCCTGATGCTCCTTCGCAGTCGCGGTATCGATCCGGCCGACCTCGAGGACGAACTGCGGCGTCGAGAGAAATAGTCCCCGGCGTAAGGTCGAGGCATGAGAATTCTGCACGCGACGCTGGCGGGCGCACTGGTCGGGGCCACCGCGCTGGGTTTGTCCACGTCCTCGCAGGCGGCGTCGCCCACGTCCACCGCGAGTACCAATCTCGCGTGCGCCTCGCGGGTCGTCGCCACGTGGTCGTTGACGGCCGTCGCGCGTGAGACGGTGGTCGTCTCGGCACAAGCGACCAGCCTCACCAGCCTCACCGCGGCCGCGGCCCAGGGCTACGGTGGTTTCCTCCTCTTTGGTGCGAGCGCGCCCGCGGCATTGCCGGCCACGCTCGCGTCGTTGCGACGCCTCGAGCCCGCCCGCGTCAGCCCGATGATCATGACCGACGATGAGGGCGGGGGCATCATCCGCTTTCCCAATCTGGTGGGGGAATGGCCCTGGGCCCAGACCATGGGTTCGACCATGACCCCGGCCCAGATCGAACAACAGGGGCGACGAGTCGGCACGGCAATGACGCGCGCGGGACTGAACGTGGATCTGGCCCCGGTCGCTGACGTTGACGCGCGCGCGGTGTGGCCGAGTGCGACCAATCCCGACGGCCTGCGCTCCTTCGGGGGCTCGCCCGCCCAAGACGGACGCGACGTCGCTGCCTTCGCCGCCGGCTTGGCGGCCGCCCACGTGCTGGCCGTCGTGAAGCACTTTCCAGGTTTGGGTTACGCCACCGGCAACACCGATAATGCTCCCGCCGCGACGAAGCCTTGGTCGGTCTTGCAGAGCACCGGTCTCGTGCCCTTTCGCCAAGCCATTGCGGGAGGGGTCGGCGCGATCATGATGTCCAACGCGTCCATCCCCGGATTGACGTCGCTCCCCGCGGGTCTCTCATCCGTGGCAGTGTCCCAGCTGCGTCACCAACTGGGTTTCAAGGGCCTCATCATGACCGACGCACTTAGCGCCGTCGCGATCTCGGCGCGTCACCTCAGCGTGGCCCAGGCTTCGGTCGCCGCACTGAGCGCCGGGGCGGACCAGGTGCTCAACGGTAATCCGGCCTCGCCGGGCCTCGCGTCGCAGACGGCGTCACTCACCACCGCGGCCATCGTTGCTGCGGTCGCTCACGGCACGCTCACGCGTGTCGAAGTGGTGAACGCGGCGGCGCAAGTGCTGGCCTCGAACAACACGCTCTCTTGCGCCGCTTGAGCGACGGCCCCGTACTCTAGAGGTAGTGCGGCGGCACCTCGTGGTTGTCACGCCGCACGCGACGCAACTCCTCTTTGAGACGCGCCACCTCCTCGCGCAGCGAGTCGACGAGGTCGCGTAACTCTTCGATGGAAGGGTCGTCACTCACGGCGTCACCAGGGCACACCGACAGCGTCCGTGCATCACGGGAACAGCCCGCGCAGCCGCGTCGCTTCGGCGATGCGCTCGACCCCGACGGCAAGTGCCGTCTCTCGCAGATTGACGCCCAGTTCTCCGTGACGGATCCAGATGGCGTCGAAGGCCTCGTGCATCGTCTTCTCGAGACGCTGTTGGAAGAGCTCCTTCTCCCACATGTAGCCCTGGAGGTCCTGGGCCCATTCGAAGTAGGAGGCGACGACTCCACCGGCGTTGGCCAGGACGTCGGGCACGACCGGGATGTTGCGATCCTGTAGGACGGCCGCCGCCTCACCCGTCGTCGGACCGTTGGCGGCCTCCACCACGACTGACGCCGCGATCTTCTGCGCCACTTTTTCGGTGATGGCTCCGCCCAACGCAGCGGGGATGGCGATGTCCGATGGGATAGCGAAGAAGTCGTCGGAGTCGACCGCGTCGGAGCCCTCGAATCCCACCACGGTGCCGGCGTCGGCGAAGTGGTGCGCTAGGAGCGCCGGATCGATGCCCCCGGGTACGTGGATGGCACCCTTGACGTCGGCGACGCCCACGACCTTCATGCCGCGTTCGCTCAGGAGTTGCACCAGGGGTGCGCCCACCTTGCCATATCCCTGGACGATGACGCGTTCGTGCTCGGGCGAGCGCGCCATGTTGCGCAGGAGTGCCAGCGTGCAGATGGTCACGCCCAGCGACGTGGCGCCCGCGTGACCGAGGGTACCGCCGATCGCCAGAGGTTTGCCGGTGACGACGCCGGGAGCGGAGTAGCCGCGCAGCATCGTGACGGTATCCATGATCCAACTCATGATCTGGGGGTCGGTGTTGACGTCGGGGGCCGGGATGTCCGTCTCGGGTCCGATCACCGGCGCGATGGAGAACGCGTAGCGCCGCGTCAGTCGTTCGAGTTCGCCGCGCGAGAGTTGCGTCGGGTCGACCCGCACGCCGCCCTTAGCCCCGCCGTAGGGGATGTTGACCACCGCGCACTTGATCGACATGTCGGCACTCAATGCCGCGATCTCGTCAACGTTCACGGTCTGGTGGAAGCGGATGCCGCCCTTGCCCGGTCCGCGCGACGTGTCGTGCTGGATACGCCAACCGGTGTACATCTCGACGATGCCCGAGTCGAGTCGCACGGGGACGGCCACCTCGAGAATGCGTTCGGGGGTGATGATGCGCTTGATCATCCCCTCGTCGAGTCCGAGCAGATGTCCCGCTCGTTCAATCAATGACGAGACGTGGGTCCAGGGATTGAACTCCTCGGACGAGGTCTCATTGGGACGCGTGACCACGTTGTCACCAGCCTTTGAACTGTGAAGGGCCGTGTGCCCTCGTCAACAGCGTAGGGGAGGCGCTGGTCGCCGTGGCGAATCGAAAGTCACTAATCACCACCGCGTGCGACGGCGGGCTCAGCGTGTCGCGTCACGCCCGCCCGAGGCGAGCCACGCCTCGTACATCGTGGCGTAGGCACCCCCACGCGCCACCAGTTCCGCGGGGGTGCCGACCTCGAGGATCCCGCCCTCGTCAATGACCACGATCCGGTCAGCGCGCTGGGCGGTGGTGAGGCGGTGCGCGATGAGGATGGCCGATCGTCCCTCGAGGAGCCGGTCGAGCGCCCGTTCGATGACCGTCTCGCTGCGCAGGTCGAGTGAGGACGTCGCCTCGTCGAGAATCAGGACACGCGGCCGCGCGAGGAAGGCGCGCGCGAGGGCGAGCAGTTGGCGCTCACCCGACGACAGAGTCTGGCCCCTCTCGTGGACCACGGTGTCGAGCCCGTTCGGGAGGCGTTCGATCAGGTCGCCCAGTCCCACGACCTCGACGGCTTCATCGATCTCGGCGTCGGTGATCCCGCGACGCCCGAAGCGAAGATTGGTCCGGATCGAACCGGCGAACAAGAACGGCTCCTGGGGCACCACGCCGAGTTGGGAGCGCAGCGAACGCAGAGTCACGTCGCGGACGTCCACCCCGTCGACGAGGACGCGACCAGCGGTGGGGTCGTAGAAGCGGTTGGCCAGTTTGGCGAGGGTGGACTTGCCCGCGCCGGTGGGACCGACGAAGGCGACGGACTCACCCGGGGCGATCTCGAGGTTGACGTCGGTCAGGACCGGTCGTGCCGGGTCGTACCCGAAACTCACGTGTTCGAAGGTGATGCGACCTTCGATCGTAGGCAGTTCGATGGCGTCGGGCGCCTCGTCGACGCTCGGGGGCGTCTGGAGCAGTTCACGCAGGCGGATGACCGAGGAACGTCCCTGTTGGAGCGAGTTGTACTGCTGCACGAGCAGTTGGATCGGCGCGAAGAAGCGGCTGAGGTAGAGGAAGAAGGCGAAGAGGACACCGAGCGAGAGCTTGCCGCGCAGCACCATGTCGCCGCCGATTCCCAGCAGCAGGGCCTGACCGAGGATGCCGATCATGATGGTGGCGGGACCGTAGACGGCGTTCACGCGACCGGTGAAGAAGTTCGCGTCGCGATAGGCGCCGACGACGTGTCGGTGGTTGATGATGTTGCGGCGCTGCCGGTTGTTCGCGGTCACCACGCGGATGCCATAGAGCGATTCCGACAAGTCGGCGAGAACGTTGGCGATCCGGTCGCGACTGAGCAGGTAGCCAGCTTCAGAGGCCCGGTGGAACCAGATCGAGAACACCACCAACAGGGGCACGACCAGTAGCACCGTCCAGGCGGCGAGGGTCACGTTGAGCGCGAACAGGACGGCGGTGATGACGATCATCGTCAGACCCTGCAGCGCGAAGGAGCTGATGCCGTCTTGGATCAATTGCTGGAGATTCTCGATGTCGCTCGTCATGCGACTCATCAAGACGCCGGCCTTCTCGTCGGTGAAGAAGTCCAGGCTGAGGCGCTGGAAGTGCGTGAAGACCCGGATACGCAGGTCGTGCATGACACGAGACGCGAGAGTCCCGGTCACCGTGGCCTGTATGCGCTGTCCGTAGGCCGAGATCACCGCGATGACGAGATACAGCACCGCGCAGACGAGCACCACGGACTCGGAGTGGTGGTGGGTCGTCATACCGTTGTCGACGGCGAAGCTGATGAGCAGCGGGCCCGCTTGCAACAACAGGCTGATCACGATGACGAGTACCGACCCTTCGACCACCATGGCGGGATAGGCGCGCAACATCTGGGGCAGCGTCAGGCGTTGGCGCTCGGCGTCGCTCGGGCGTTGGTGGAACGCGAGCGCCGACGCCGGGTGTTCTGGCTCGGTCTTGAGCAATTTCTCGGCCTCATCAGCCAACTCGCTCGGGATCCCTCCGAAGGGCAGGCCGGCCTGGGTGCCGCGACCGCCGAACATGGCGCCGCCTCCCCCTCCGCCACCCCATCCGCCACCGCCGCCCCAAGCCATCAGGCCTCCTCGACCATGGTCTGGGCCAGGATCTCGCTATAGAGAGTCGAACTGGCGAGCAACTCTTCGTGGGTGCCGTCGGCGACCACGCGTCCCTCCTCGAGCAACAAGACGCGCCGCGCGAGGGCGATGGTCGAGATGCGGTGTGCGATCACCAGCGTCGTGCGCGAGGTCATCAGCGTGGCCAGTGCGTCGTAGATAGTGGATTCCACGTGCACGTCGATGGCGCTGGTGGCGTCGTCGAGGATGAGGATCGGGGGGTTCACCAGCAAGGTGCGCGCGATCGCGATGCGCTGGCGTTGGCCGCCCGAGAGCGTATAGCCGCGCTCGCCGATGACCGTGGCGTAGCCGTCGGGCAGTTCCATGATGAAGTCGTGGGCCGCCGCGGCGCGTGCGGCGGCCTCGACCGCTTCGGGCGACGCATTGGGCACGCCGTAAGCGATGTTCTCGAACACGCTCACTGAGAAGAGGAACGGCTCGTCGAGCACGACGCCGACGTTGTGGCGTAGTGAGTCCATGGTCACGTCGCGAACGTCGTGGCCGTCCACGCGCACGACACCGTCGCTGACGTCGTAGAAGCGCGTGATGAGTCGCGCGACGGTGGACTTGCCCGAGCCAGTGCGCCCGACCAGGGCCACAGTCTCGCCCGGTGCGATGTGCACATCGAAATCCGCCAAGACGTCGGCGTCCGCGCCGTAGCCAAAACGAACGTGGTCGAAATCGATCGCGCCCGCGACGTCCAGCAGGTCGTAGGCGCCCGGACGCTCCACGACCTCGGGGTGCTCGTCGAGAATCTCGAAGATTCGCTCCGCGCTGGCCTTGGCGCGTTGACCCATCATGACGAGTTGACCGAGCATCATGAAGGGGGCCTGGAGCATCATCAGGTAGGCGTTGAACGCCAAGATGGCGGCGGGGGCGAGATGACCGTTGATGACCATGATGCCGCCGAAGGCCAGGACCATTGCCAGACCCAATTGGGGGAGGTTCTGCAGCCATGGGGACCACTGCGCGCGGATTCGCGCGTCCTTGACGTAACCCCACGCCACACGTTCGGCGGCGTCGGCCAACCGGTTGATCTCGGCCTCCTCTTGAGCGAAGGACTTCACGACGCGCACCCCGTTGACGTTCTCGTCCACGATGGTGGCGACGTCGGCCAGGCGCGCCTGCAGGATCCAGGAGATGGGGAAGAGGACCCGGCGCATCTTGATGCCCACCACGTAGAGGATGGGCATGACGAGCATCGCAATACAGGCCAACAACGGATCGATCTTGAGCATGAAGCCGAAGGCCAGGACGCCGATGGAGCTCTGCACCAGGATCAATGGGGCGAAGGTCGAGTACATCTGGACGCTGCGAATATCAGAATTGGCGCGGCTGATCAGTTGACCCGACTGGACCCGGTCATAAAAACTGAAGCTGAGCCAGGTGAAGTGCTCATAGATCAGTGAACGCAGGTCGGCCTCGACCTCGTAGGCGGTGCGATAGAGGAACTGTCGTGACAAGATGCCCGTGATGCCCGCCACCACGCCGACGATGGCGATCTCGATGACCGCGCGGCGAAGTGAGCCCGAGTGTTTCTGCAGCACGTTCGTGATGGTGTTGTTGAGCATGTTGGGCACCAGCGTCTGAAAGATCAGGCTGGCGAAGGACAAGACAATGGCCGCCACGAAACTGACCCGGTGCGAGGCGATGATCGGCAAGATACGACGCCACCAGGGCAGAGTGCTGTCGCTCGAGATCTGCGCGCGCGGTCCCGGATACGTGGAAAGCACCCCGCCGAGAGGGTTAGCCTCGGTCTCCTGGTTCGCTCGGGAGCGAGGTAGGAGGGAATTTGGCACCGAGCCATCGTACCGGGGAGGCGTCGGTCATCTTTCGTGGATCGCGGAACGGAGTAAAAGCGTTGCCGCCCTTCGCGCGGGTCGCGCACAGCGTAAAGTGACCACGTGCCAACTCCGCTCATCATCCAGCACCCCATCATCGGGGACAAGGTCCGCCAGATTCGCGACAAGGCGACCTCCAACGCCGATTTCTTGCGCCTCTCGGGCGAGATCTCGCGGTTCCTCGCGTACGAGGCATTCCGTGACATCCCGGTCACCGCGACCACGGTCGACACCCCGGTAGTGTCAGGTGCTCCTGCCGTTCGCGTCGACACGCAATTCGTCATCGTGCCGATCCTGCGCGCGGGCCTGGGCATGACCCCGGCGGTGCAAGAGGTTCTGCCGCGTCATCGCGTGTGCCTGGTGGGCCTGCGACGCAACGAGAAAACCTTGCACGCGGACGTCTACCTCGACGGTCTTCCCGAGGACCTGGAGCTCGCGCCCGTCGTACTGTGCGACCCGATGCTCGCTACCGGCGGTTCGCTCATTCAAGTGCTTGACATGTTGCGCCGACGAAACGCCGGCGAGATCACCGCACTGTGCCTGATCGCCGCACAGCCGGGTGTCGACGCGGTGCGCGAAGCGCACCCCGACGTCCAAATTGTGGCCGCCGCCCTCGATAAGGAACTGACGTCGATTGGTTACATCACGCCGGGACTGGGCGACGCCGGCGACCGTCTCTTCGGGCCACCCGTTCGCTAATCAGAGGCCGATGTCCTCGTGCCAGAGTTCGGGGTGCTCGTGGATGAATGTCGCGAGCAACTCGGTGCAGTCGGCGTCGTCGAGCACGAGAACCTCCACGCCGAGCTCCTCGAGCCAGTCGTGCCCGCCGTGGAAATTGGTCGCTTCACCAATGACCACTGCACCGATGTTGAATTGACGCACCAAACCCGAGCAGTACCAACACGGCGAGAGGGTGGTCACCATGACGGTGTCGGCGTAGTTACGTCGCCGTCCCGCTCGGCGAAAGGCGTCGGTCTCGGCGTGCACGGACGCGTCATCTTCTTGCACGCGGCGGTTGTGGCCCGAGCCCAACAATTTACCCTCACGTGTGAAGAGGGCCGCGCCGATGGGAATGCCGCCCTCGGCCAGGCCGGTGCGCGCTTCATCGAGGGCCGTGGCGAGCATGGTGGTCGCGAGAGCGACGTCGAGAAGTTCACGTGAAGTCATCCGTTCAGTATGCTCCAACGTCGTGAGTCGTTCCACCTATCCGGTCTCGATCGGCAGCCAACGTGTGGAGCTGCCAGTAGTGCCATTGTCCGATGAATTGGCCCTCGCGCTGCTCATCACGGTGGACATGGGCGTCGAGTTCATGCGTCGTGCCGGTGAGGAGCTCGCCGCGCTGCTGGCTCCCTACGAGATCGACATCGTCGCCACCGTGGCGACGATGGGAATCCCGGTGGCCATCGAGGTCACGCGAGCCCTCGGGCTCGACCAGTACGTCATCTTGCACAAGACGCCCAAGATCCACTTGGCCGACGCCGTGTCCGAGCCGGTGAGGTCCATCACCACCGACGTCGAGCAACGTCTGCTGTTCGATCGCGCCCGTATCGTCGACGTGGCCGCCAAGCGGGTGGCCATCGTCGACGACGTGATTTCGACGGGTGCCTCGACCGGCGCGGCGCTACGATTGCTGCACTCGATCGGCGCCAACGTCGTGGCCATTGGCACGCTGGTGACCGAGGCATCACTGTGGCAGACGTCGTTGGGCGAGGACGCCCAGCGGGTCCACGCCCTGGGATCGATACCGGTCTTTCGGCCCGACGGCGAGGGTGGATTCGCTGAGGACTGGGTGGGCTAGACCCTCGAGGAATGACTGGGGGCGGATACAATCGGCCGTACCCTTCTCACTGAATCGAGGAATGCATGAGCGTCGAGCACGTCCCCGAGAGGCCGACCAACGTGGCACCTTGTGCAACGGGCCCGACGACGATCACCGTGACGTGGGACGCCCCTTGGTACGCGGGGTCGACCCCGTTGAGCGGCTACGACGTGGTGGCCACCGATTCCTCGGGCCGCACCACTAGTTATTCGGTGGACGCCGACCGGCCGTCGATTCACCTCACTTCTTTGGTGCAAGGTGAGACCTACTCATTCATGGTTGCCGCGCGCAATGCGTCGGGCGCCTCTGCCTTCTCGCAGTCTTCGGCACCACTGGCGATGGATTTCTCGGCGATGGAGTTTGCCAAGGAGGGCGTCCAAAAGGCGCGGGGGCGGTTCTGGACATCAATGCGTCGGTCGATGACCAAGAGTCAGCCCACCGGTCTGGCGGCGCAGAGTTTGAGGGCCGAATACCGTGAGGCCACGCAACAACCCGATGACCGCTATGAGACTCTGCGGTCCTCGTTGCGCGACGAAGGTACGACGTGGGTCCCGCCCACGGGCAAGGACTAGTGGTGGCTCGGAATCAAATCGCTCCGTTGAGACCGGCGCAGATCGATGAGCACACCTGGGCAGTCGTACAGGGACTTCGTCGGCGCAACCGCGACGGCGTCGTGCAACTGTTCAATAGAATCCTCGTCGCAGTCATGATCGTCGGCGGGCTCGCCACGGCCATAGCGGCGGGGACGTCCTCGCGCGCTATGTTCATCACCGCGATTGTCAGCGTGGGACTAGGCGTGGTGGTGATGAGCGGTTCCCTCCTTCACTACTGGATGAGGATTGATCAACTCGCCAAGAATCCCCACCGCACGGTCGCGCGTTATGAGAGATCCGTCTCTCGTTCGAGCGCCCCGTCGCCGCGGCACTGAGAGTTGTCCAGGTTCGCGGTCGAGCCGTCGCGGCTCGCTAACCGCTCTCGTCGCGCCGGTCGTACCACGCGAGCGTGGACCCGCGTAGCGGCGAAGGCCAATCTTTCGCCGGGGCTAGCCCTCGCCTCCTCGACCACTCCGACAGCGGGTTGGTCGAGGAGGCGAGGGCTAGAGCTGCGGTTCGAGTTCCTTCTGGCGAGCGACTTGGCGAGCGACGTTGCCGGTCGCCTTCTCCAGGATGAAGTAGATCAAGGCGGCTGAGAGGATTCCGAAGAAGACCGACATGTCGGCGCCGCCGAACCAACCCGCGGGACCGCAGTTGGCCTTGGCCGTGCCGTCGCAGTAGAAGGCGCCGAAGTGGTTCGAGAACGGCGTCATCCAGTGCAGGGGGAAGTTCACGGGCGGCGGTGCCTTGGAGTAGGCGGTCGTGGCCAGTACGAGACCCACGACGAAAGCCACGAGGGCGTTCCAGTTGTAACCGTTCTTGCCCCAGTAGATGCTGTCCGAGGTGTCCTTTTGCATCTCCGCGGCGTTGTAGCGGTACTTTCTCAGCAGCCAGTCAGTGATGTAGATGCCGAACCACGGAGCGATCCACACGATGATCACCCCGACGAAGTCCTTCATGTAGATAGAGAACGACGATCCGAAGGTCGCCCAAATGGTCAAGGCGCAGGCGATGACCGAGTCCATGACGACGGCCTGGTAGCGCTTGAGTTTGAGGCCCATCGCTTGCACCGACACGCCCGAGGAGTACAGGTCGAGTGAGTTGATGCCGAAGAGCTGCACGATGGCGAAGACTAGGAAGATCACCACGAACCACGACGGCAGACCCTTCTGGTGGTAGAGCGCTTCGAAGGGGTTGGCGCTGTTCCACACCCCGGAGTTGGACAAGAAACTGAATGCCAAGGCGCCCATGATCATCATGACGATCTCCGGTAGCGCGGTGCCGACGAAGATCCAGCCGACGACCGAACCCTTCTTCGACTCACGCGGTAGGTACCGGGTGTAGTCGTTGCCACACTCGGTCCAGCCCAGCCCCGAGAGAGCGATGGTGAAGGCGAGTCCCGCGGTGTAGGGCTCCCAGCCATGGGCGAAGACGAAGACGCCGCCCGGGTGGGCGTGCTGGCTCTCGAAGATCACGAAGATCACGAAGATCACGGCGAAGGGGATGATAAGGGCACGCAGGACCTTCACCATCGTCGCGTGACCGAGGTAGGGCATGATGGCCTGGATTCCCGTGGCTACGACGATGAAGATGACCTTCACGGTGCTGTTGGGGTGAAAGCCCGCGTACTGACTCAAGACGATGGCCGCGGCCACGATGAGGATCAGTCCTTCGGTCTCGAAACCTAGCTGCGTGATCCAGTTGAAGAATGAGACGATACGCGATCCACGCGTGCCAAAGGCCGCGCGTGACACCGTGAAGGCGGTCGTGCCGGTCTCTTGTCCCTGCAGTGACGCCACGCCGAGCAGCAGGAACGAAAGATTGCCGACGACGATGATGCTCACCGCGGTCCAAAAGCTGAATCCGAAGCCCATCAACAAGGCTCCGTAGATGAAGTATTCGACGTTGATCGCCGAACCCGCCCACATGGCACCGATGTTGCGCGGGGTCGCCCAACGCTCGGTCTCCGAGATGAAGTCGATGCCGTGCGTCTCGATCTTGAACGCTTCGTCGCCGGCTGATCCGTCGTGTATTTCTGTGGTTGCCACTGGGTGGTCCTCCCTAATAGATGGTTGGCATCTGTCGCGACTCCGTGAGGGGCTAGTCGTACCGGGTCAGTCTTACCGAAAACTTAAGAACGTTACAGTCCGCCGTGTTAAATCTCTGATTTTTTCCCATCGTCCACCGACCGGAGTCGCCCGGCATCTTTATTAGCGACCTTTTAGACCGACCTTGGGGGGTCTTCATGTCCCCCCGGCACACTGGAAAGGTACCAACTTGAGACCGAGGAGGCCCCATGTATCGACCTACCAAGAGGAAGCTCGTGCGCCGCGTGAGCGCCGCCTCGATCGTTGCCGTGTTGGCCGCGGCGGGTGTAGGCATCACGTTCATCGCCCAGAGCGGTGCGACCACGACGGCGATTGGAGCAGTCAAGGATGCGGCTGAGAACGCGACGACGGCCACGACCACCACCAAGTCGACCACCGCCACCACGAAGTATCACGTCGTTGGTGCCAGTCGTCACAACGATTCGCGCTCTAGCGACGATAACTAGTCGGCCACGACGACTAGTCGTTCTCGATGGTGCGAGGTGAAATGGGGTTGATGCGCCCGCCGACCCCGCGCCAGAAGTAGAGCGTGGTCAAAGCGAGGCCCGACGAGATGATGGCCACCAACGTGAACGGGAGGGCGCTGTCGACCGTGAAGAGGAAACCTGACGTAAGGGCGGACAGGGCCATCGACGCCGTGGTGGAGGTGGCGTAGAGCCCTTGACGACGAGAGAGTTCGCGCGACTGAGCACCCTGACTCAACAGCGAGGCGATCGAGGGCGACGACAAGGCCGCCCCGATGGACTCGGCCGATCCCACAAAGAGCATCACGACGTTGTCGTGGATGTGCGGATAAGTGGCCAAGAACGCGGCACCGTTGAGCAGTCCGAACAACGCCGTGTAGCGCCGATTGAGGTGGTCGGCGATCCATCCTCCGGTGCGACTCAACAAGACCCACGGCAGGCAGAACATGGTCCAGCTCAGTCTGATCTGCAGTGTGCTCGCGTGGTGCGCGTGCATCAGCAGACTCCAGCACGTCTCGTATACCCCCACGGCGAGACCCAGGGCGGCGGCAGCGACGAGGGCGCCGAGGAAAGGTCGGTTCCATTGCAGGGGCGGCAGCGGCGTCGGGTCGTAGGCCTTATCTCCCAGGTTCGTCTTCGTCGCCACGACGGCGGCCACAAGGCTGATGACGCCCGTGACGAAGAAGACCCAGCCTAAATCGTTCACTGAAGCGACGATGCCCACCATGGGGCCGACCGCGGCGCCCATGAGTTGTGCCGCGAGGATGCGCGACACGGCGCGACCACGCTCGTTCTCGGCGAAGAGT
>Ga0182030_10000151_pt1 | contig 115974 bp, 108 predicted proteins | sample 812S3MmetaG_FD_121299 | JGI IMG/M metagenome (GOLD analysis project Ga0182030, IMG submission 121299) | Permafrost microbial communities from Stordalen Mire, Sweden - 812S3M metaG (Illumina Assembly) | ecosystem: Environmental > Terrestrial > Soil > Wetlands > Permafrost | place: Sweden... | reverse complement strand
GCAGACGCTCCGCAATGCGGCTGAGCAGGTCTAGCAGATCCATCAGCCTGGGTTCGCTGTCGACATTTGAGGGCCGATGCAGCGTCACCAGGGCGTAACCCTCCGCGGGCAGGCTGAGACTCTTCCGTCGTTTTGTCGGGGCCTATAAAAAGAGCGTCGATCCGACGCTTCAGCCTCCTTTCGCCGATTATGATCGCGAAAGATTCTGCTTGCTGTTTCTCCGTACCCGAGTGATCAATGTGACGACCGCGAACAGCCCATAAGGAGGCTTATGTCATCTTCCCGCGATTCTCACATCATCGAACTTTGGCTCCAACGCCAGGGCAGCCCGCATACACGAGGGTGCTATCGGCGCGACGCCGGCAGATTGTTCGCCCACGTGTCTAAGCCTTTGAGTCGTTTGACCTTGGGCGACCTCCAGAGCTTCGCGCAATCGCTGGTAGAGGACGGCCTGGCGCCTATCTCGCGAGCTCGCACGCTGGCAGCCGTCAAGAGCCTGTTCGGGTTCTGCCTGCGGATGCACTACGTTTCCGCCAACCCAGCCGCCGAGCTGACTCTGCCCTCCTACGAGAAGCGGCTGGCGGAACGAATTGTCGGCGAGGAGGACGTTCGCCGGCTGGTGGAAGCGGACGCCAACCCGCGCGATAGGGTCCTGTTGCGGCTGCTTTATGCCGCCGGATTGCGGGTTTCCGAGGCTTGCGGGCTGCTCTGGCGCAACGTCCGTCCACGAGGGGACTCCGGACCAGATTACTGTCTTCGGCAAGAACGGCCGCACGCGGTCCATCGCCCTGCCTGCGCCGCTGTGGTCGGAATTGACCGCCCTCCGGGGAATTGCGGGGGCGGAGGAACCTGTATTCCCATCGCGCAGCGGGAGGCTCTTGGACCGCGGGCGCGTCCGCGTAATCGTGCGCCGGGCAGCTAAGCGAGCGGGCGTGACTGACCCAGTTAGCCCGCACTGGCTGCGCCATGCCCATGCCTCGCACGCCCTCGACCACGGCGCGCCCATCCATCTCGTTCAAGCTACGCTCGGTCACAGCTCGGTCGCCACGACCAGCAGCTACCTTCACGCCCGCCCGGGCGACTCCAGCGCCCGCTTCCTCGATCTGGAAGGATTCTCGGCAGAACCCAGTCGAATCCGCTTGCCTTTGTCTCCAACCGGAGTGATCAATGTCACGACCGCTAAATACAAGCAGTCAAAAGAGAAAACAACCATGGCAACCTTTACAATCGACTCTGACAACAACATCACGGTCCACGCCGCGCTTCCCGCCGGCGCCGAATTGCAGTCTTTCTCAAACCCGAAGGAACTGGCCAAGCTCACCACCGAATGGCCCGCATCCCGGTTGGTAGAGACCTGGAGTAGCTTCGCGGGCGTTGCACCTTTCGACGACCTGAAGCCGGTCAAGAAGTTCAAGGACCGGAAGGCGGCGGTGGCGCGGATTTGGGCGGTCGCCCGCCTTTCCCCGGACGCTGCGCAACCGGCGCCCGACGTCGCGCCCACCAAGGGGAAGGCGAAGAAGTACCCGGCCAAGGCCCCCCGGCCCGCCAGCGGGCAGAAGGGCGGAGCCGAATCGCGCAGCAACAAGAAGGCGGAGGTGATCGCGCTGATGAAGCGCGCCAAGGGCGTGACGCTGGCCGAGATCGAGGAAGCCACGGGCTGGCAGAACACACCATTCGGGGCTTCGTGAGCATCCTGGGCAGCAAGGGCGGCCAGAAGATCGAATCCTCGAAGAACGCTGCCGGGGAACGCAGCTACCACATCGCGAAGTAGCCAACCCCGCCAGTGTTCCCTTCCAACGCCGCTTCGGTTCACGCCGGGGCGGCGTTGCTGCGTTCGGGTAACGGTTCGGGTTTCCACCTTGCCGCAGAGGTCGCGTGGCCCAAAACATTTCGGGAATAAATGTTTCGGGGAGACCGGATAAAATGGCCACTGCTGGCGCAGAAACGCGCTCAGGCGCGTCGGGGAGGCAGTTCTGGGGGAATGGGCGGGCGGGTTCTTACCGGTTCCAAGCCTTTGAGACTGCCGGGCCTCGAACTTCCGGTCGCATGGAGTTTGCTTATCTCGATTTTGGCTGGAATGCTCACTCGGCCGAAATCGCGACAATCAGAGTTCGTAAGCTCATGAATGTTCGTGGGTTAGGGTCAAGTCTACACTGAATTTCCGCGTTTTGATTCTTTTTGATTAACCGTTGAAAAACGCGGTGAAAGCGTCGAATGGGCGCGCGAAAACACACATTTTGTGCCACTTGGAGGTACTGCGGGACGGACACCAGATGGGTGGCCGCGCCGCAAAATCAAGCGGCGCTGGCGAGATCGGGGCCGCCGTCGTGTCGCCAGGCCGCGCGAGCCCCTCCGCCCAGGCTTATGGTCCGCGCCGGTTTGGCAATGTTGCAGAACGATGTTGCGTAACCGAGTGGAAACCGGCGATCAGGTTTTCAAGCTCGGCGCTTGTTGGAGCGAACTTTTTTGGCCGAGGCCGGGCGAGATGGGGGTAAAGTGAGCGCCTCGAGAGAAGCCAGGGATCGGTCGAGCGCAGCTTGCTGAATCCTCAACTGTCTCACCACTTTCGTAATTTCGAGCCCAGTGGCTCCCCGTCTTGGGCTGTTTGATGCGGATGTGTCTGGCCCAGAAAGGGCGCCGGTGTCGTCCTCAAGCCCCGCCAGCAGCTCCGAAATCGTTACACCGAGAGCGCCCGAAATCTTGACCAAGTTTGCGAAGCTGATGTTCTTCTCACCGCGCTCAATCTGGCCGACGTAGGTGCGATGCAGTCCGCTGACATGGGCGAACTCCTCCTGGGACCACTTCCTGGCCAGACGACGCTCATGGACCCGCTTGCCCAAAAGTTCCAGTAAGTCTTTCACCTACGTAGAGTCTGGAGCGTCGCGGGCCTCCGCCACTACAGCCGAGTAATCGCACCGCCGATAGATAGCAGAAAGGCTGTCCTCCTAAGACTTCATGACGAAATGCGCGCCGCAATTCTCGACGGCTGGATCGCTCCGCCACCTGTCGAAAGTTGTCCCACTCCTGATTTTGACAATTGCGTTCGGATTGTCTATCTCTTCGGCCGCGCAGCGGGCCTCGGGCCTACCGGCGAAGCAGGCTGTTGAAGGTTGGCCGATGGCCAAATGGGGGATGACCGAACAAGAGGTTCTCAAGGCGTTTGGTGGCGTCGCCAAACGCCTCACTGAAGAAGCTGGACAATCAACCGACTCGAGAGCAACGCTCGGACTCGATGACGCTGCCATTGGGGGAGTTTCTTTCCGGGTTTTCTTCCTCTCTGATGCCGCTGGCAAGCTGGAGAGGATTCAGCTCGAGGGGCTAGCCCCAAGCTTTCCACCGATCAGTCATTTCAGGATGGTGGACGACTACCTAGCTCGAAAATATGGCGAACCCGTGAGCGGAACGACGGCAAAGTGCGATCGGTTTGGGTTTTGCAAAACAGTGTAGTCCAACTCGATTATGCTCCGATGGCCACTCAGAGGTAACTGTCATGAGGCCCGGCAAATTGGCGCGGGCGTGAGTCGCAAATGACAGGATCGATCTTCAAGCGGAAACTGAGAACGGGTGTGAGCTGGGGATACGTCTTCTTCCGCGGGTGGGATGAAGGCGGCAAGCGGATTCAAATGTTCAAGTCGGGATTCCCGACCAAAGACGCTGCCTCAAGGGCCGTGCGCGTTGCCATCGACGAGTACGAAGCCAAACACGGCAAGGTCTCGCGTGACATTGACTCGCGCGGCCGCCGCGTCTGGACCATCTCCTTTGGTGACGCGCAGGAATCTGGGTTCGAGACGAAGTCCCAAGCTGAACTCGCCCTTCAAAAAGCGATCGCGCGCAGCGATGCTGAGAAAGCGAAGCGGGCAGAGGATGCATCCAAGAGTGCCGGGCCCCTGCTCGCTCAGTATTTCGAGCATTGGCTCAAGGAACACGCGAGCCGCCGCTGCGCTCCGAAGACGCTCGAGCGGTACGCCGACCTTGGAGCGTATTTGATCCGCGAACTCGGTGAGGTGCGGTTGAATGAAATGACCACCGCCGAGATTCAAGCGGCCATCCACCGCCTACATGATCATGGCGGCCGACGCACCGAAACTGAACCGCGTGGGCGAGCTTTAGCACCGAAAACCGTCCGGCACATGGGTACGCTCTTGCACACCGTGCTCTCCGACGCGGACCGATTGGGTCCTTAAGATTCCGAACCCGATGGCAAATCGGCGGGTTCTGCTGCCGAAGCTGATCAAGCGTAGACCAGCCGTGCTGGATGCGACCAAGCTTCAGGCTCTGTTTGAACGTGCTCAGAACACCCGGCTGTACCCCTTGGTCGTGTTGGCTGCCGCCACCGGTTGCCGCCGCGGTGAGTTGCTTGCGCTCGAATGGAGCGACCTGGATGAAGCGACCAGCGAAATCAGCGTATCGAAGTCGCTGGAACAAACCAAGAAGGGCCTGCGGATCAAGACCACGAAATCAGAGGAGGCGCGGCGTTTCTCCGTCCCCGAGTGGGCGCTCGAGGTCCTGCGTGCGCACCGGCAAGAGCAGCAGCACGATCGCCAGTTGTTTGGAAAACACTACGACGATCACAACTTGATTTTCTGCCAGCCCGGCGGCGCATACTATTCGCCCGACCGTCTGGGCGCACGCGTCGTCGAACTCATGCGGAAGGTGGGGCTGGCGGGCGTGAGCCTCCATTCGCTCCGGCATTCGCACGCAAGCATCCTGCTCAGCAACGGCGTGCCGGTAGCGGTTGTTTCCCAGCGCCTGGGCCACGCAGACCAGAACATCACGCTTTCCATCTACAGCCACGCCCTGCCGGCAGACACTCGCGCGGCGGCAAAAATCTGGAATGACTCGATGGCGGACGTGATCGCTGATGCACGACGGAAACGCATTTCGTCGGGCACGGCCCGCCCTGCGCGACGAGCAGGCACCGCATAGGACGCCTGTCGGCCCCCTGCCGGGCCAGGTCTCTCGCCCCACCGGCGCCAAACTGTTTCTCTCCCTTTTAATCCGTGGCGCAGAAGTTCCAGAACCTCAGCTTGTTGCTGCCTCGCGGGCGACGTTGCCCCATTTCTTCGCAAACGTGCGCGCCGTGTCGCGCCGTTCGGACTTGGCGGGGGCCTTCCTCCCGGTCCCCGTGGCGGGCGCGACGTGGGGCGGCTGTTTCGCAACGCTTCGGGAGGAATCGGGCGAAGCTTCCAGACTCGAACTCCGCGAGATTTGGAGCCTATTTCCGTCCTGAGCGCCCGCGCATGTTAGCAAATGTTGACTTGGGGACTCCCCCAGAAACGCTAAGTGTAGAAAACAACAGGAAGAGTGTGGCGGGGACGACGGGGCTCGAACCCGCGACCTCCGACGTGACAGGCCGGCGCTCTAACCAACTGAGCTACGTCCCCGCTGAGGTGGGTCACTTCGGTCAGCTACTAAAATATCACAGCAGGGACCCGTCACGCTAATATGGAAGACAGTGAAAATCACCGCTATCGACACTTATATCGCCGGGAACCCCTGGAAAAACTGGCTCTTTGCCCGCGTTTCGACCGATGAAGGCATCCACGGGGTGGGCGAAGGAACGCTCAATTATTTCGGCCGCACGGTGGAAGCCGCCATCCATGAACTGTCGCCGCTGATTCTGGGCATGGATCCGTTTCAGGTGGAAATGATCAGCCAGAAACTGATTCGCGACGTCTATTCGGAGGGCGCGCAGATTCATATGTGCGCGGTTTCGGCGATCGAGATCGCGCTATGGGACATTATCGGCAAGGCGACCAATCAGCCGATTTACAATTTGTGGGGCGGGCGGTGCCACGAAAAGCTGCGCGCGTACGCGAACGGCTGGTATCGCGGTCCGCGGACGCCGGAGAGTTTCGCGGAGAAAGCCAAGATCGTCGCCGGGCGCGGCTACACGGCGATGAAATTCGACCCGTTCGGCAACAACTGGCGGATGCTGCCTCGCCCGGAATTCGACCTGAGTCTGGACATCATCACGGCGGTGCGGGAAGCGGTGGGCGAGAAGGTCGATCTGCTGATCGAAGGGCATTGCCGCTTCAACGTGGCGACGGCGGTGGAGTTCTCGATGGCGATGCATCATCTGCGGCCGGCGTGGTTCGAAGAGCCGGTGCCGCATACCAACACGATGGCGATGGTGGAGGTCGCGCGCCGCAGTCCGGTACCGATTGCGACGGGCGAGAGCCTTTCGAGCAAGCAGCAGTTCGCCGACCTGCTGCAGCACAACGCGGTCAGCATTCTGCAACCGGAGCCGTTGAACCTGGGCGGATTATTCGCCACGCGCAAGATCGCCGACATGGTGGACGCGCATTACGGAATGATCGCGCCGCACAGCGCGCAGGGGCCGATCTGCTCGGCGGCGTGCGTGCAATTGAACGCGTCGCTGCCGAATTTTTTCATCCACGAGATTTTCGACGAGTTTAACGAGCCCTGGGAGAAGCACATCGTCACTCACCCGGTTGAAGTTGTGGACGGTTACATAAAAGTGCCGGAGGCGCCCGGGCTGGGGACGGATTTGAATCTCGAAGAGATCGCGAAGCACCCGTATCAGCAGGAGAATTCGCTGCCGTTGTTTAAGCCGGGGTGGGAGAAGAGGTCGCGATAGTCCCAACATCGCCTGTCCGCATGCTTGAGCATGGCGGTTCTGCTATTATTTTAAGTGGATGTGTTTCCTGCCTCCGCGCCAGCGGATGTTCTTGAAGGTTCTCCACTCTCCCTTTGCGCCAAAATTAAGATCCCTCGAATGAAGTCCAACGTACAAATTAGCCGCGGCATTGAGTCGCTGTTCGGGACTCGAGACGAGAATATTCGCCTGATCGAAGACGGGCTGAAGGTGCGTACGCGCCTGCTGAACGATTCGCTTGAAATTGAGGGCGAGGACATGGCAGTGGCACGGGCTTCATCGATCCTTAACGATTACGCGGCGCTGGTAAAAGAGGGACACGTTTTTCACAACGGCGATCTGAACAGTTTTCTGCGCGTGGTGACGGCGGATTCGGAAACCACGCTGCGCGGGCTGGTGGACAGCGGCAAGCAGCGCAGCTTCGGCAAGAAAATCGTTGCGCCGAAGACGCTCACGCAGAGGCGTTACATCGATGCGATTGAGCGCAACGATCTGGTGTTCGGCATCGGTCCGGCGGGCACGGGAAAAACGTATCTCGCGGTGGCGATGGCGGTTTCGGCGCTGCTGTCGAAGCGGGTGACGCGCATCATCCTGACGCGGCCGGCGGTGGAGGCGGGAGAAAAGCTCGGGTTCCTGCCGGGGTCGCTGCAGGAAAAGGTCGATCCGTATCTGCGCCCTTTGTACGACGCGCTCTACGACATGCTGGATCCGGAAAAAGTAAAAATGCTGCTGGAGCGCAACACGATTGAAGTCGCACCGCTGGCGTTCATGCGCGGGCGCACGTTGAGCGACGCGTTCATCATCATGGATGAGGCGCAGAACTCCACTCCGGAGCAGATGAAGATGGCTCTCACCCGCCAGGGTTTCAATTCGAAGATGGTGGTGACCGGCGATACCACGCAGATAGATCTCCCCGGCGGGGTGCGCAGCGGATTGATTGAAGTGACCGACATTCTGCGTGGCGTGGAAGGAATCAGCTTCGTGCAGTTCGACGATAAGGACGTGGTCCGCCACAGCCTGGTGCAGAAAATCGTTCGTGCCTACGAACGATATAACGAATCGATCGGCGCCAACCGCCAGTTGTCGCTCAAGCTCTCAGACCCGGCAGCCGTGGAAGCTGCACCAGACGAGCCCCTGTCCGGCGAAGTTCCGGCCGCCTAAGGGCGATCATGTCTCCAGACGATCCTCACTTGCTGTTCCGTCATTCGTCACGCCGCGTGAGGCGAACGCCGCTGCGCGATTTCTTGACCCAGCTTCAGAAGCGCGTTGCGCGCGGACGCGGCGTTACATGCCTGATCACGACCGATGCGGAGCTGCGCCGCATGAATCGTCATTTTCTGGGGCATAATTACGTCACCGACGTGCTGTCCTTCCCGCCCGACGAAATGGCGATCTCGCTCGATCGCGCGGCCGAGCAGGCCAGGGAACGGGGGCATTCGCTGGACGAAGAGCTTCGCATTCTGATGCTGCATGGCGTGCTGCATCTGTGCGGGATGGATCATGAAACCGACTCGGGGCAGATGCGGCGGGCGGAGATGCGCTGGCGCAAGAAATTCGGACTGCCCGCGGGCCTGATTGAGCGTGTCCAATGATGACGCTGCTCCTGTTTCTGGCTGCCATCACGAGCGCCGTGGTGACGCTGATCACCTGCTTGCAGGTGTTGTATCTGGAATCGCTGCGCATCCGCGCGCGCGAACTGCCGGCGCTGCAATTTTTCAAAGAGACCCTGGAGGCGAAGCTGGGCCTGGAAACGGAGCGCGGGTCGCTCGCGTTTTCGGTGGTAAAGCACATCGGTCTGGCGGTTTTCGGATGCCTCGCGATGGGGATCGCGGTGGAGGCGCAGAACGGGCTCGGCGAATCGGTCGCCATCGCCTGCCTGACTGCGGCGGTTTACACCATCATCGGCACGTACATCATTCCGCAACTGTGTTACCGCAAGAGCAGTGGACATTTTCTGGTGCCTCTGATTCCGCTGTTTCGCGCGACGCTGCTGGTGGTGATGCCGCTGTTGTGGGCATTGGAGTTTCTTCAGTCTCTTTTCGAACTGGGCGACACGCAAACCGCCGAGGAGCCTACGCGACCCGAAGAACACATTGAAGCGTTGATTTCGGCCGGCGAGGACGAAGGAATCATCGAAAAAGGCGACCGCGAGCTGATCCAATCCGTAGTAGCGTTCGGCGATAAGACGGTGCGCGAAGTGATGACGCCTCGTCCGCGCATTGTGGCGATTCGCGAGGATGCGTCGCTCGAAGAACTGCGGCAACTGGTGATCCACGAACAGTTCTCCCGCATTCCCGCTTACGATGGATCGATCGATCAGATCACCGGATTCGTGCACGTCCGCGATATGTTCGAACTGAACGACCAGGAGCGCGGCGCTCGCAAGGTGCGCGACATCATGCGTCCGATCCGCGCCGTGCCGGAATCGAAACCGGTCAACGATCTGATGCGCGAGATGCAGGAAGAGGGCGCGCACATGGTCGTGGTGGTCGACGAGTACGGATCGACCGCGGGCATCGTCACCATGGAGGACATGGTGGAGGAGATCGTGGGCGAGATTCACGACGAACACGAGCCGGATCGCGATTTTCGCGAGGATCCCGACGGCAGCTTCGTCGTCAGCGGCAGTTTCGACCTGGGGCGGCTGCGCGAGCTATTGGACTTTCATCCGCAAGACGATACGGAATCGACCACGGTGGGCGGGTTGATCACGGAGTGGCTTGGCCATGTCCCGATCGTGGGGGAAGAGACGGAGCGCGAGGGAATCCGGATCAAGGTGCTGGCGGCGAATCATCTGCGCGTGGATCAAGTGCGCGTGGCAAAGGCGGCAATTAAGTGAAGAGTGGATTTGTATCGATTTTAGGCCGGCCGAACGCGGGCAAATCGACGTTACTGAACGCTTTGCTGGGGCAGAAGCTGGCCATCGTAACGTCCAAGCCTCAGACGACGCGCACGTCGATTCAAGGCGTCGTGACGACGGACAAGTACCAGATTGTATTCGTGGACACGCCGGGGATTCATCGTTCGAATACGCTCATGAACAAGCGCATGATGGACACGGTGCGGGCATCGGCCTCGGCCGACGTGGTGCTGTTTCTGATCGATGTCCTGGAACCGCTCAGTGACGAGGACGCGCAGGCCATCGACCTGGTGAAGAAGCTGGAAGCTCCAGCCATCGCGGTCTTAAACAAGGTCGACAGGCTGCAAGACAAGACGAAACTGCTCGCGCTGATCGAGCAACTGCAAGCATTGCACAGCTTCGCCGAGTTCATTCCGATCTCCGCGATGAAAGGCACGGGCGTCGATTCGCTGCTGAAAGAGATCGTCAAGCGTTTGCCCAAGGGCGAGGCGATGTATCCCGAAGATCACCTGACGGACCAGCCGTCGCGCTTCCTGGCCGCGGAGATCCTGCGCGAAAAAATTCTGCACCACACGCAGAAGGAAGTGCCGCACGCCGTCGCGGTGATGGTCGATACATGGGTGGAGACGCCGAAGCTGCTGAAAATCGCGGCGACGATTTACGTGGAGAAGGCCGGGCAGAAAGCGATCCTGATTGGCGCGGGCGGGGCTGGATTGAAGAAGATAGGAACCATCGCCCGCTACGAAATGGAAAAGACCTTCGAAAAGAAAGTGTTTCTCCAGACGTTCGTGAAGGTGAAACCGAACTGGCGCCAGGATCCGGAGTTCCTCGCGTCCATCGACTGGCGTAGCATGATGGGACAATAGGTGGCAGGATTAAATATATGACGCGCGTTCTCTCTCTCCTCCTCGCGGCTTTCTTGATAGTTCCCGCGGTGGCCTCAGTGGCGCCTGCGCAAACGCCGGCGCCGGTGAAGCATACCGACGACGACCGTATTTACGATGAAGTTCGCCGCAAGCTGGCCAACGACCTGGATGTGAAGGGCGCAGGCATCGACGTCGCTGTTAAGAATGGCGTCGTCACTCTAAGCGGCAAAGTCCACACAGAGCGCGGCAAGGAGAAAGCCGACAAGCTCACCAAGAAAATCAAGGGCGTCACTAGCGTGCAAAATAACCTGATGGTGATGGAGAGCGAAAAGTAGTTCTAGTAAATCCCTGGCTGACGTCAGGGAGTATAACGCCGTCCCGTCAGGGCGGGGATTAATGCCGGAAGTGCCGCACTCCGGTGAACACCATCGCCAGCCCTAAACGGTCCGCCGCGGCGATCACGTCGGCGTCCTTCACCGATCCTCCGGGCTGAATCACCGCCGTGATGCCGTGCTTCGCGGCTTCCTCCACGCCATCGGGAAACGGGAAGAACGCGTCCGACGCGAGTACGGTGCCTTTGAGCGGAAGCACTGCTTTCATCGCGCCGACCTTCACGGAATCGACGCGGCTCATCTGTCCAGCGCCCACGCTCACCGATTGTCCGGCGCGCGCGTAAACGATCGCGTTCGACTTAACATGCTTGCAGATCTTCCAGCCGAACTCTAGCGCGGTCCATTCTTCGGCGGTAGGAGCGCGCTGGGTCTTCACTTGCGCTTCCTCGCGCGTCAAGCGATGAACGTCGGGTGTCTGCACCAGATATCCGCCAGTTATCGATTTCACCACTGGCTCCAATGCGGATGCGGCGACGCGCAACAGGCGCAGGTTCTTTTTCGCGGCGAGGATCTTCCACGCGTCATCGGAATACCCGGGCGCGGCGATTGCTTCGATAAACGTCTTGGCAATTTCCGCGGCCGTCTCCCCATCCACTTCGCGATTGAAGGCCAGCACGCCGCCGAAGGCTGAAATGGGATCGGCTTCGAATGCGCGCCAGTAGCTGGCGGCCAGCGCTGCGGACTCGGCGCAGCCGCAAGGATTCGTATGCTTGATGATGGCCGACGCGGGTCCATCGAATTCGCCGATCAACTGCCAGGCGGCGTCGAGGTCGACCAGATTGTTGTACGACAGTTCCTTGCCATGCAGCTGCTCCGCTCCGGCGATTCCGGTTTTCCCGGTTTTGTACAGGGCGGCCGATTGATGGGGATTTTCGCCGTAGCGCAGCGCGAGCGAACGCGGCGCGCGTATGTCGAACATCGCCGGCAAGGGCTCGTTGGTCGGCGGAATTTCGGATAGGCGCAGAGTAATCGCGCGATCGTACGCCGCCGTGGTCGCGAATGCCTTCTTGGCCAGATTCCAGTGCGTATCGCACGAGAGGGAACCGTCGTTGGCGCGCAGTTCTTCAATCAGCGCCGCGTAATCGGAGGACGATGTCACCACCGCCACGTCCTGATAATTTTTCGCCGCCGCGCGGATCATCGTGGGTCCGCCGATGTCGATGTTCTCGATCAGTTCAGCCAGCGGAGCGTCTTTTTGGGCCGCGACTTTCTCGAACTCGTAGAGATTGACGCACACCAGGTCGATTTTCGGAATGCCGTGGGCCGCGATGGCGCTCATGTGCTCGGGCTTGGAACGCATGGCGAGAATCCCTCCGGCGATGCGCGGATGGATCGTCTTCACCCTGCCGTCCAGCATTTCGGGAAATTCGGTGACACTGGCAACCTCGCGCAGGGGCGCGATGCCGGCGTCTTTCAAAATGCGATAAGTTCCACCGGTGGAGACGATCTCAACCCCCAACGACGTCAGCGCCTGGGCGAATTCCACAATTCCGGTTTTATCGGTGACGCTCATCAGAGCGCGTTCAATGCGAGGCATATGGATGTTGTTCTAATTCCCGCGGGCTCTCGCGACTTCGGCTAAAAACTGCCGGGCGCGTTCTTCAAACACTTCGTAGCGGCCTTCGGAAATCGTCTTCGCGTCGATCAACTCGGCACCGACGGCGACCGCCGCGGCTCCGGCCTTCAGAAAATCGGCCGTCGTCTCCAGGCTCACGCCGCCGGTGGGCACCATTTCGATGTGCGGCAAAGGAGCCTTGAGAGCCTTGATGTATTTCGCACCGCCCAGCGCGCCGCATGGGAACACCTTCACGAAATCGGCGCCCGCTTCCCAGGCCGTCACCACTTCGGTGGGCGTCAATGCGCCGGGCATGATGACTTTCGAATAGCGCTTCGCCATCTCGATGGTTTTCACGTTCAGCGCGGGCGTGACGAAAAACTCGGCCCCGGCCAGCATGCAGATGCGCGCCGTTTCCGGATCGAGCACAGTACCCGCGCCCAGCACCAGTTTGTCGCCGAATGCGTCGGCGAGCTTTTCGAGCGCCTTAATCGCGCCGGGAACGGTCATCGTAATCTCGGCGGCGCGAATGCCTCCGCGATAAACGGCTTCGATGGCGCGAATCGCGCTTTCCGCGCTGGACGTTCGAACCACGGGGACGACTCCGATATCCAGAATGGAGCGGAGAATGACATCTTTCTTCATTTTCTTTTAGTGTACCCTCAGAAGTTATGAAACTTGTAACTTTTCGCCACGGAGGCAGTGGCGCGCAAGCCGGCATTTTAAATGGAGACAAGGTGACCGGCCTCGGCACGGACATGCTTCGGCTGATTTTTTCGGGCACTGTTCCCGCTCCGGTTGGCGAATCCCACGACCTGTCCTCGGTGACGTTGCTGGCTCCGATTCCCCGTCCGCCGAAGTTCATTTGCGTGGGCCTGAACTATCGCGATCACGCTGTTGAATCGAACATGGCCATCCCGAAAGTGCCGACGATCTTCAGTAAGTTTTCGAATGTTGTCATCGCGCCAGGCGAAAACATCGTGCTACCCAAAGAATCCACTCAGCCTGATTACGAAGCCGAGTTCGCCGTCGTCATTGGACCCGGCGGCCGTCGCATCTCTGCCGCGAAAGCAATGGATCACGTGTTCGGCTACACCATCGTCAACGACGTGAGCGCGCGGGATCTGCAACTGGCCACGACGCAGTGGCTGATGGGAAAAACCTGCGACACATTCGCGCCGATGGGTCCGTGGATCGTGACCAAAGACGAGATCCCGGACCCGCATGCGCTCGATATATCGCTCGAAATCGGCGGCGAAATATTGCAGAAATCGAACACCAGGGAATTGATTTTTAAGATACCGGAGCTGATCGAATTTATCTCCAGTGTGGTCACTCTGGAGCCCGGAGACATCATTTCCACCGGTACGCCATCAGGCGTCGGGTTCGCACGCAAGCCCCCTCGTTATCTCAAAGATGGCGACGAATGTATCGTGCGCGTCGAAGGCCTGGGCGAGTTAAGCAACCCCGTGGTCGCCGAAAAGTAATCTCTAGTGGATTCGGGTGGCGCGGCCTCCGTTCCGGGAGCCTTTCCAAAACCGCCGGCTGAAGCCGACGCTGCAAGCTAAAGCTCACTCCACCCACTGCGTGATCTGCCGGCATTTCCACTAAACGAATCATTGCGATCAGTATCTCTGTCTCGTTTTCTGGCTCTTGTGGGGCCGCCAATCCTGGCGGCAGCCGCCCTTTCAAGGCGGCTCCCCGGTAACTTCACCAGCGTCGGCGGGAACGCCAACGCGCCGCCGTGATTGGCGGCACCACTTGGTCGAAATGATAATGATTAAAGTTTGTGACGCACTACACTAGGAACTGCCGATCAAAATTCCCGTGATCAGGACCAGCACTCCGCCGACGCCCACCTGAAACGCAGCCGAGTACCACGGCGTATCCATATAACGATGGCGAATGTAGCTGATCAGCGCGAGCTCGATCGCTACAACAATTCCGGCAATGGCCGTTGCGACTCGAAAATCGTGGATCAGATAAGGAAGCGTATGGCCGATTCCGCCGGCCGTGGTCATCAATCCGCAGACGGTGCCGCGAATCAGAGGGCGTCCACGCCCGGTGAGTGAGCCGTCGTCCGAGAGCGCTTCGGCGAAGCCCATGGAAATTCCCGCGCCCAGCGACGCGGCGAGTCCGACCAGAAACGCGTCCCAGCTATTCTTCGTCGCGAACGCCGCGGCGAACACTGGCGCCAACGTGGAAACCGAGCCGTCCATTAACCCCACCAGCCCCGGTTGAATCACCTGCAGCAGAAACAACTTTTCGGCTCCCGCATCTTCCGCGGCGCGGGCGTGCTGGTCCATGTGATCGCCCATTGCACCGGCCGTGCGCTCATGCTTGCGCTCCGCCTCCTCCAGGTCGCCCAGGAGCTTGCGAGTGGATGCGTCGGTCACTTTCTGGATCGCCTTCAGGTAGAACTGGCGCGTCTCCATCTCCATCAGTTCGGCCTGCCGGCGCACGGCCTTGATTCCCAGCGGCCGCGTCAGCCACACCGGCCGGCGGCGCACGAAGCCCGAAACATCGTCGCGGCGGATGAGAGGGATGTGGTCGCCGAAGCGTTCCTGGTACAACGCGAAAAGGCTGGCCCGGTGCTCGGATTCCTCGGTCTCCATTTCCTCGAAGATCTTCGCCGTTGCCGGATAATCGGCGCGCAGTCCGTCGGCAAAATCGCCGTAAATGCGTGCGTCCTCTTCTTCGAGAGAGATCGCCAGTGCCAGAATCTCCCGTTCCGTCAAGTCCTTAAAACGCTTGGCCATGTCTCATTCAGGATAGTGCGACCGCGCGGGGGGTTGACATGTAAGTAAGCACTCACTTACACTTGGGAAGTGTCATCGACAACCCACCGTCTCCCCGCGCACCGCCTTGAGGCAACGGCCCGGCGCCGCCAGCTGATCGAAGCGGCCATGGATCTTTTTTCGCGCAAGGGCTTTGCCGGCACCACAACCAAGGAGATCGCGTTCGCCGCCGGCGTTTCCGAAGCGATCATCTTCCGTCACTTCGCCACCAAACGCGATCTTTACACCGCCATCATTGAGCACAACATGCACTCCGACCGGGCGAAAGAGGTACTTGCGGGTATGGAGGCATGCATGGAACGGCGTGACGACGAGGGCCTGTTCCGCCTCATCGCCAAGGAAACCATCGAATGGCAGCGCAAGGATCCGCGCTTCGAAAAGTTGATGATGCACGCGGGCCTGGAAGGACATGAGCTCGCCACCATTTATCGCCGCGAATTCGGCCTGCCCATCTTCGCCTCGCTCCGAGCCTATCTGGAGAGACGCCAGCGCAGCGGCGCGCTCCGCCACATTAATTCCGGAGCTATGATCGTGGCCATCGCCGGCATGGCGAATTATTACGCGATGAATGACTCTGATCGCGACACCCTTCACCTGAAAGACGAACAGATGGTGGAAGCCTTCACCAGCATCATGATGGACGGCGTCCGCGGAACGAAAGCCAAGAGAACTTCCAAATGAGACTTATCCCTCTATTCCCGATAGGCGCGGCGCTGTTGTTGGCCGCTTGCGGCTCGAAACCAGCTGGCGAAGTCGCGGCCGCCGCCGGTCCGAAAACGGTCGCCGTTTCCACCGCCGCTGCGATTTTGCGCCAGGTATCGGCCGGATTTGCCGAGACGGGGTCGTTCGTCGCCGACGAATCCTCGGATATCGCCACGGGGGTTCCGGGCCTGGTGACGGCGACGCCGGTGAACGTGGGCGACTTCGTGAAGCGAAGCCAAGTGATCTGCGAACTGGATCATCGCGACGCGCAGTTGAAACTGGAGCAGGTGCGCGCGCAACTGGACGAAGCAACCGCCGCGGTCCGCCAGGCGCAATCGCGCATCGGGCTGAACGCGAATCGAACGTTCGACGCGAATCTGGTGCCGGAAGTGGCCGCCGCGAAGGCGAATTACGAGTCCGCGCAGGCCCAGGCGCGGCTGGCTGCGGCCGATGCGAAGCGTTACGAAAATCTGGTGAAAACCGGCGACGTCTCCCGTAGCGCGTTTGAAAAAGCGCACACGCAGCAGGAAACAGCGGACGCGCAGGCCAACGCCGCACGCCAGCAGTATGAAGCGGCATTGAACGCCGCGCGACAAAGTTACGGCGCGGTCGAAACTTCCCAGGCGTCGCTCGAAGGAATGCGCGCGCAACTCTCGCAGGCTGAGAAAGGCCTCGCCGATACCACCATTCGCGCGCCTTTCGACGGATATATTTCGGCGCGCCCGGTGGCCGCCGGCGAGCATGTCGCCCTCACCGATAAGATCGCGACGCTGGTCCGCATCGGCACCATGAAGCTGCAGTTGCAGACGCCGGAGCAGCGCAGCTCCCGCGCCAGCGTCGGCATGACCGTGGTCGCCCGGGTCTCCGCGTTCCCCGACCGCGACTTCATGGGCAAGGTGTCGGCCATAAACCCCGCGGTCGATCCCAATTCGCGCGCCTTTGTTCTCGAAGCGCGTTTCGACAATCCGAAGGCGGAACTTCGCCCGGGCATGTTCGCCACCGCGCGCGTGCTTCTGCCCGGCCTGGAAGACGCGGTGTTCCTGCCGCGCTCCGCGGTGATTCACGATCGCACTACCGATTCGAATCAGGTCTTCGTGATCGAAAACAACTTCGCCCGCTTGCGCGTCGTCCTGACGGGCGAGACCGATGGCGATTCGGTTCGCATCCTTTCCGGCCTTACCGGCAAGGAAACAGTCGCGACCAATCATCAGACTGAGCTGTTCGACGGCTCGCCCGTGGTGGTGCAATAATGCACGGACTCGCGCAACTCTGCGTCCGCCGCCCGGTCTTCACCACGATGCTGATTCTCGCGCTAATCGTGGTGGGAGGGTTTTCCTATTTTTCCCTTGGCGTCGACTTATTTCCCAAGGTCGACATCCCGGCCGTCACCATCACCGTCGCCGATCCCGGCGCATCGCCCGAAGAGATTGAAACCGAGATCACGAAAAAAGTCGAAGATGCGGTCAATACCATCAGTCAGATCGACGAATTGCGCTCCACGTCCTCGGAGGGCCGCGCGGTGGTCGCGGTCAGCTTCTTACTGGCGAAGAACATCGACGTCGCGGCACAGGAAATTCAAAATAAGATCAACCTGATTGTCGCCGACCTTCCGCAGACCGCGAAGCCTCCGGTGGTGCAGAAAATCGATGCCGACGCCGCGCCCGTTCTTCAAATCGCCGTCTCCTCGCCGCGCTCCATTCGCGACCTGACGCTGATCGCCGACAAGCGAATCAAGCAGCAGCTGGAAAATGCCAAGGGAGTGGGCGAAATTACGATCCTCGGCGGCGCGCGGCGCGAAATCCACGTCGTCGTCGATCCGGATAAATTGCGCTCCTTCAATCTCACGGTCACCGACGTATTCAACGCCGTCCGGCAGCAGAATCTGGAACTCCCCGGTGGAAGCCTCAATGCCGGCGCGAAGGAGTTCACCGTTCGCACGACCGGGAAAGTCATCGAGCCCGCGCAGTTCAATCAAATCGCCATCGTCAATCGCAACGGCTACGTGGTGAAAATTTCCGACATCGGCTACGCCGAGGACAGTTACGAAGAACCCCGCACCGCCGCGCGCTTCGACGGCGTCGCCGCGGTGACGCTGGTTGTTTCCAAGCAATCCGGCGAGAACACCGTCGCCACCGCAACCGAGGTGAAGCAGCGCTTGAAAGACATTTCCGCGCTGTTACCCAAAGACGTTCATGCCGAAGTGGTCAGCGACCAGTCGATCTTCATTGAGGCGTCCGTCAACAACATCCGCCACCACCTGATTGAAGGCAGCATCTTCGCGTCGATCATCATTTTTCTTTTTCTGGCGAATATCCGCACCACGCTCATCGCCGCCGTCGCGATTCCGACTTCCATCATCTCCACCTTCGCCCTGATGGCCGCCGTCGGATTCACGCTGAACCAGATCACCATGCTCGCGCTGACGTTGATGGTGGGCATCGTGATCGACGACGCCATCATCGTGCTCGAAAATATTTATCGCTTCATGGAAGAGAAGGGCATGTCGCCGTTCGAAGCCGCCATCGAAGGGACGCGCGACATCGGCTTCGCCGTGATGGCCACGACGCTTTCTTTGCTCGCGGTCTTTCTCCCGGTTGGTTTCATGGGAGGCATCGTCGGACGGTTCATGAGCTCGTTCGGACTGACCTCGGCCTTCGCCATCGCCGTATCGCTGCTGGTGTCGTTCACGCTCACGCCGATGCTCTGCTCGCGCTTCGTCAAGAAGCCGGAGAAGGATCACGGCTCGAAAGAATCGTTCTTCTTTCGCATCCTGGATCGCAATTACACCAAGTGGCTGGAATGGGCGATGGCCCACCGCAAGACCGTGCTGATCATCTGCGGTCTGGTGATTTTGAGCATCGTGCCGCTGTTCATGATGGTCGGCAAGAACTTCGTCCCGGTCGACGATCAGTCGCAATTCAACGTGCTGATCCGCACCCCCGAAGGCACCTCGCTCGCGGCGACCACGAATCTCGTCGAACGCATTTCGCAGGGCATCCGGCTGCTGCCTGGCGTGCAGCATACTCTCTCCACAGCCGGTGGTGGAACCGACCGCTCCGTCAACAACGCTTCCACGTTCGTGAGGCTCGTCGACATGGACCAGCGCAAGCTGACGCAGCAACAGTTGATGCAGCGCGTGCGCGAATTGCTGAAACAGTATCCGCGCGAAATCCACACCAGCGTCGAACTGGTGAACGCCATATCGAACGGCCAGAGCAATGCGGACATTCAGTTTTTCATCCAAGGCCCCGACCTTCAGAAGTTGACTGAGTACTCCGATCAACTGCTGGCAAAAATGAAAACGATCCCGAAATTCACCGATACCGATTCGACGCTGCGCAGCGGCAAGCCGGAGGTTCACGTGGAGATCGATCGCGCTCGCGCCGCCGACCTCGGCGTGTCGGTCGAGAACATTGAGCAGGCCATCAACACGCTGGTCGCCGGGCAGACTGCCTCGACCTTCAATACCGGTGACGATCAGTACGACGTCGTGGTGCGCGCCCAGCAGGGCTCCCGCGGCACGGTGGAGGGATTGGAGAAAATGACCGTCCCGTCCACCAAGCGCGGCTCCGTGGGGCTCGACGAAGTCGTCCTGATTCGCAACGGCACCGGGCCGTCGTCCATCAATCGGCTGAATCGCCAGCGCCAGGTCACGCTTACCGGCAACATGCTCGCTGGAGGTTCGCAGGCGGGCATTCTGGGCCAGGTGCGAGAACAGGCGCAATCGCTCAACATGGGTCCGGAGTACTCCTACGGCGCCGCCGGCACCTCGAAGGAATTGCAGCGCACTGGATACTATTTCCTGCTCGCGTTTTCGCTCACGTTCATCTTCATGTACATCGTGCTCGCCGCGCAGTTCGAATCGTTCCTGCACCCGATCACGATTCTGCTCACCCTGCCGCTTGCCATCCCGTTCGGGATCCTGTCGCTGCTCATCGCCAATCAGAGCTTCAATATTTTCTCCGGTCTCGGCCTGCTGCTGCTCTTCGGCATCGTCAAGAAGAACGCGATTCTTCAAATCGACCATATGAACGGCCTCCGCGCCGCCGGTTTCAACCGCCACGACGCGATCATCCAGGCCAATCGCGACCGCCTGCGTCCCATCCTGATGACCACCATCGCGCTGGTCGCGGGCATGGTTCCTCTCGTGGTTTCGACCGGCGCCGGATCATCCACGAACCGCACCATTGGCGTGATGGTCGCCGGCGGACAATTGCTCTGCCTGGTGTTGACGCTGCTCGCCGTACCGGTTTTCTATTCGATTTTTGAAGACATCGCGGAGCATTCCTTTGTCCGCGGCCTATTCGCCGGCGTCAAGAATTGGCGCAGCCGCTTCGCGATGTTCCTGATCGTCGTAATTCTTGTCGCGCCCATCCGCGCACAATCCCCGACGCTTCCGCAGCTCGAACCCTTGATAATCCCCTCACGCATTGGCGTGCTTGGAGAACGGAAAATCGGCTTGCAGGAAGTGGTGGAGCGCACGCTCTCCAACGACCGCGACCTGGCTGTCTCCCGCATCCTTCTTGACGAAGCGGGCTATAACATCAAAGCCGCGCGAGGATACTACGACCCGATTCTCGGCGTCAAAGCGGACGACCAGAAGAGCGTCTCTCCGGCGGCGTCGTCGCTCAGCGGTGGCCCTAACGGCAAGCTCACCCAGAAGCAGATTGACCTCACGCCTTCTCTGACCGGCTCCTCGCCGTGGCTGGGTGGAACCTACGAGCTCGATCTCTCCAGTTCTCGCATCAATAGCGATAACCAGTTTCTCTCGCTCAACCCGCAATATCCGTCCAGCATCGGCGTCAAACTCACTCAGCCCCTGTGGCGAGGCCTTCGCTTCGACGATAACCGTCATCGCCTCCAGGTCGCCATCCAGAACCGCAGCCTCACCGGCGAGCAATTCCGGCAAAAAGTGATTGAGATCGTTACCCAAGCCGTGCAGGCCTACTGGGAGCTCGATTACGCGCGCCGCAATCTGGACGTGCAGATTGAAGCTGTCCGCCTGGCCGAAGAACAATTCGCTTCCAACCGCCGCCAGGCCGAGCAGGGCCTGCTCGCGCGCATCGATGTGGTCGCCGCGCAGACGCAGATGGCTACGTTTCGCCAAAACGTGTTCACCGCGCAGGAAGCGCTCACGCGCGCTGAAAACGCATTGAAGCAGATGATCGCGCCGAATCGCAGCGACCTTGTCTGGGGCATGGCCTTGATCCCCGAAACAGCCGCGCCCGTTAGTGTTGCGATTCCAAACCTCGCCACGGCCACGAAGCGGGCCATCGACATGCGCCCCGAGTTAAAGCAAAGCGACCTCTCGATGGAGATCAACAAACTGGATGCGCGCCTGAGCCGCGAACTCGCCAAGCCCCGCATCGACGCTTTCGCCAACGCCAGCCTCGCCGGCCTCTCCGGCTTGGCCCTGTCGCAGGCCTCGAATCCCATCACCGGAGCGTTCGGAGGGTTGATCAACCAGTTGAACATACTCTCGCAACTTGCCGGCGTCCCACCGCTTGATACTTCCCTATTCGCCAGCACCATCCCTCCGAATCTTATCGGAGGCTATGGCCAGTCCTGGTCGAATGTCGGCGCCGCCACCTTTCCGACGGTCCAGGTCGGCCTGCAATTCTCGCTTCCGCTTCGCAACCGGACCGCCGAAGCCAACGCCGCCGTCACCGCCGCCGAAGGCAAACGTCTGCGCGCTTTGCGCGATCAGGCCGAGATGTTGATTGAAGCAGACGTGCGCAACTCGCTGCAGGGCGCGTCGTCGGCGCAAGCCCGCTACGCCGCGTCGATCACCGCCCGTGAATCGGCCGAGGAGCAGTACGCCAGCGAGCAGCGACAGTTGCAATCCGGCACCTCCACCGTGTTCCTGGTGCTCCAGCGCCAGACAGATCTGATTACCGCCCGCACCCGCGAAGTGCGCGCGCAGGCCGACCTGGCCGTCGCCGCAGCCAACCTGGATCGCGCCACCGCCAGCACGCTTGCTACTCTGAAAATCACACTCCGATGACGAATTCTCCCATCACTCCCCGTGGAAGTGACTTCGCCGCCTGGTATCAGGACGTGGTTTTGCAAGGCGACATGGCGGAACCGGCCGAAGTCGTCAAAGGCTGCATGGTCATCCGCCCCAACGGCTACGCCGTGTGGGAAATCATCCAGCGCGAGCTCGACAATCGCTTCAAGGCTACCGGCCATCAGAATATTTACCTGCCTCTGCTCATCCCGCAAAGCTTCCTGCAAAAGGAAGCCGAGCACGTGGAAGGATTTTCTCCCGAACTGGCCGTCGTCACCATCGCCGGAGGCAAGGAGTTGGAAGAGCCCTACGTAATTCGCCCGACTTCGGAAACTATTGTCGGCCACTTTTTCGCCAAGTGGATTCAGAGCTACCGCGACCTGCCTCTGCTCTACAATCAGTGGGCGAATGTCATCCGTTGGGAACTGCGGACCCGCATGTTTCTCCGCACCACGGAGTTTCTCTGGCAGGAGGGCCATACCGCGCATTCGACGCATGAGGAAGCCATGGAAGAGGTCCTACGCATCCTCGACGTTTATGCCGAAGTCGCCGAAGACGTAATGGCCATGCCCGTCGTCAAAGGCGTCAAGACGCGGGCCGAGAAATTCGCGGGAGCGCTGAAATCCTTCTCGATCGAAGCCATGATGCAGAACGGCATGGCCCTCCAGGCCGGCACCAGCCACGACCTGGGCCAGAATTTCGGCAAAGCGTTCAACGTCCAATTCCAGACCAGCGACGGCAAGCTCGACTACGTGTGGCAGACCAGTTGGGGCGTCTCGACGCGCCTGGTCGGCGGCCTCATCATGACTCATTCGGACGACAAAGGCCTGGTTCTTCCTCCGAAAGTCGCCCCGCGCAAATCCGTCCTCGTGCCCATCTTCCGCAAGGACGAGGAAAAGGCGCAAGTCATGGAGGTCGCCGCGAAACTCGCCAAAGACCTCGGTGCGCATATCGATACCCGAGAAGGCATGTCCCCCGGCGCGAAATTCTTTCATTGGGAGCGCCTCGGCGTGCCCGTAGGCTTCGAACTCGGTCCCCGCGATGTGGCGAGCGGCAACATCGTCCTCAAGCGCCGCGACACCGGAACCAAAGAAGTAATCCCGCAATCCGAAGCCGTCGGGAAACTGGCCTCGACGCTCGAAGCCATGCAGAGCGACCTCTACGCCGCCGCCAAACAGCGCCTCAAGAACAATACCGTGCTCGCAAACTCCATCGAAGAAGTCGAATCGCTGGTCAACGGCGGCAAGTTCATCATGGCCCACCTCAAGGACGATCCCGAAACCGACGCTCGTATTAAATCGTTCAAAGCCAGCGTCCGCAATGTGCCTCTGGCCGACGAATTTGACGGCCCCGGTAAATGCATCGTGACGGGCGAACAGGTCGACCGCCGCGTCGTAATCGCCAAAGCATATTAGTCTCATGTGGCGCACGCACTCGTGCGTGCCGCGTCGAGACTCGTCTCGATGCCCGGGCGTTGTATACTCGACAAAAATGAACCGCCGCCATTTCCTCCGCAAGTCTCTGGCCGGCGCCGCCGCCCTCACCGCCCGTGCCACTGCCGCTCCAGACGACATCCAAGCCATCCAAACCGAAATTGACAAGCGCCACGACGAGGCCATTCATCGCCTTCAGGACTGGATTCGCCAGCCCTCCATCGCCGCCGAGAATCGCGGTATGACCGAGGGCTGCGATATGATGATGCGCCTCCTCCGCGACGCCGGCTTCAACACCGTCACCAAAGTCCCCACCGACGGCCATCCCGGAGTTTTCGCCACGCTCGACGCGGGTGCGCCGAAAACCGTGGGCGTTTATTTCATGTACGACGTCAAGCAGGCGGACCCGTCGGAGTGGTCCTCGCCTCCGTTCGACGCCGCGCTGGTCGATAAGCCCGGCCTGGGCAAGGTCCTCATCGGCCGCGGCGCGGTCAACCAAAAAGGACCCGAAGCCACCTGGCTCGCTGCGCTGCATGCGTTCAAGGCGGCAGGCCGGAAGCTGCCGGTGAATCTGGTTTTCGTGGCCGAGGGCGAAGAAGAAATCGGTTCGCCGCACTTCAGGCAGGTTGTCCATCGCCCCGATGTTCTCGCCGCATTTAGGAAATGCACCGGCGTCTACATGCCCATGCCGATGCAGTCGCTCGACGGCACCGTCACCATCAATCTGGGCGCGAAAGGCAACATCGAGGTTGAACTTGTCTCCAGCTCCGAACTCTGGCACCGGGGTCCGAAGGAAGATCTTCATTCGAGCAACGAAGCCCGCGTCGATAGTCCCGTCTGGCATCTTGTGCAGGCTCTGAACACGCTCGTCGCCGCCGACGGACACACGCCCGCCATCGACAATTACGCTGAGAAAGCCCTGCCGCTCTCGGCCGAAGACAAAGCCCGCATCCGGGAAGCGGCCAAACGAATGAACGAAGCCATGACGATGAAGCAGTTAGGCGTCGAGCACTGGGTTCACAACGTGGATTTCCTGGAAGCCCTCGAACTTCTCGTCGGACGCCCCACGGTGAACATTGAAGGTATGATCTCCGGCTACACCGGCCCCGGCGGGAAAACGATCCTGCCCCACAAGGCGATCGCGAAGCTCGATTTGCGCCTGGTTCCGGGCCAGACCGCTCTCGATTCGTACGCGGCTTTAAAGGCTCACTTGGCCAAGCGCGGCTTCGGCGATATCGAAGTCAACATGACCGGCGGCTACGATCCCACCACCACCGACGCCAACTCGTCGCTGATCCGCGCACAGGCCGCGGTGTATCGCAAGGCGGGCCTCGATCCCATCCTTTGGCCCCGCCTGGCCGGCTCCTGGCCCGGGTATATTTTCACCGGCGAACCCCTAAAATTGCCCGCGGGCCATTTCGGCCTGGGCCACGGCAATGGAGCCCACGCGCCCAACGAATATTACGTGATCGAATCTGCGAATCCAAAAATCCAGGGCATCGCCGGAGCGATCCGCGCGCAGGTTGACTATCTCTACGAACTAGCCATCTAATGTATTGTGGGGCGGGCTAGCAGCCCGCAGCCGCCTACCAGGCGGCTCTTGTTTTCAGCACCGCGGACTGCCGGCTGAACGGCGGTTTTCACGTAGACTCGTTAGTGTGGGTTTAATCGATCGAAGTAGACAGACGAAACACCGTGAGTCCCCTCAAATCGAACCTCGTCGCTAACCCGATCCACTGCGGATCTACGCTCACACGCCTCCAAGCTTCCTCCCGCGCCGCAAGCGATTCAAACGCAAACAACAACCGGCCGGATTCCTGCAAAACCGGCCTGACTCCGCGCTGACTCAAAACCTCAACCACCTCAGCCCTCGCTGCCCCATAATCCCGCAACTCAAAAATCGCCGCCCTCTCTACCCCCCGCACCACCATCTGATCCGGCATCCTCTCCGCCGCGATCGCCTCTAAAACCAGGTAATCCCTCCGAGGCCAACAAGCCCCCGCCGCCATGCCGAAAAGTGCCCTTCGCGTGATCACGCCCAATCGACCTTCGGATGCATCTTGTGCCACTCCGTCGCCTGCTCGAACGCATGGGCAACCCGCAGCGCAGTCCCTTCCTCGTACAAGCGGCTCGTAAATATGATGCTCTGCGGGTTGTTCCCATTCAGAAACCCGCACGGCACTGCGACCTGCGGATTGCCGGTCAAATTCGTGATTTGCAGTGTCTGTGTTCCAGTCGGCACAATCAACACATCCCACTTCTCCATGAATGCGTGGAAATTCTGCTGCAGGATCGTCCTCTCCCGCATCGCGCGAATATACTCCACCGCGGGAATCACTCGCGACGTTCGAAAACTATTCGGCCAGTCCTGATTCGCCTGCCCGCTCAACTCCGCTACGCGGCCATCGCGCGTAATGTCGTCAAACGCGGCCGCGGCCTCGGCATTCAGGATCAGCGTCAGCGGCTGTGCGTTCATCTGCGGCAACTCCGCCTCTTCAATTTTGGCCCCGGCCTTTTTCAGAACTTCGAACACATCTTCGAAAATCTTCTTCCGAGCCGCAATCGCCTCCGGATTCGCCTGCTGCCCGAACCCTCCCGTGCGCTCGAACTCGCTTTTCAGATACCCGATCTTCAAGCTCGATAAAGGCATTGCCGGATTCCAGTCGAACGGCGCGTCGATCGTGGTCACGTCGTGCCCGTCGGGTCCGTACATCGCATTCAACACCAGCGCGGTATCTTCCACGGACCGGCAGATCGGCCCGATCTTGTCCATTGTCCAGCTCAAACCCATCGCTCCATACCGGCTCACGCGGCCGTAGGTCGGCCTCAATCCGGTAACTCCGCAGCGCGTGCTCGGGCTCACAATTGACCCCAGCGTTTCCGTGCCAAGCGAAAATCCCACCAGCCCCGCCGACGTCGCCGATGCCGACCCGGCCGACGATCCGCTCGACCCCTGCTCCAGATTCCACGGATTCTTCGTCACTCCTCCAAACCATTTGTCGCCCTGCGCCAACGCCCCCATCGACAACTTGGCCAGCAGCACAGCGCCCGCCTTTTCCAGCCGCTCGATCGCCGTGCACGTGTACGACGGCACCTGTTCCTGAAACGGTTCGGCTCCCCAGGTGGTTTTAATCCCCTTGGTGCCAAAAAGGTCCTTCGCGCCGTAAGGAATCCCGTGCACGGCGCCTCGATACTTTCCCGCCGCGATTTCTTAATCCGCGCGCGCCGCCTGTTCCAGCGCCAGTTCCTCGGTCAGCGTAATGACGCACAGCAGCTTCGGCGAATATTTTTTTAGCCGCGCGAGGTACATCTTGGTCAAGTCAGTCGACGTGATCTTGCGCGCCCGAACGAGCGCCGAAAGTTCCGTCACCGGCAGGAAACAGAGTTCCTCAGGATCCTTGAACGAAACTAGCTTCGTCACTTTGGTCGGGAAAAATTTCGACGCTCGGGCCTTCGGCTCTTTCCCCGGCAATGACGGACGGAAGGGGAACGCCGGCTCAGTATCGAGCGGCACGTCGATCTTCCTCAACGCTTCATAGGAGCCAAGGGCCCTGTTAACACCCTGCAGCATCTGATCGCGTTGCGCCTCGGTAAACTCGAGCCCCAAAATCTCCAGTGCGGCCTTTAGCTGGTCTTTCGAAACGCGCTGCGGGACATTCTGCCCGCGCCCCTGCGCTTCGAGTCCGGCCTCGGATGCGATCAGAGTGGCGACCGTCGGAGCAATGGCAAGAAGAGTACGTCGGCTGAATTCGGGCATGAGTTTTAGGATAACGAGAAAAATGCTTTATCATCGGAGCGTGACGACCGACGAACGGCTGGACCGTCTCACCGAACGCCATGAGGCGCTCACACAAAACGTGGAACTCCTCGCCATCGAAACGCACGAACTGAAATCGGCGATCGCTCAGGACGCCGAAAACATCCGCGCGTTGGCGCGGATTGCGGAAATCCACGAACGGCGGACGACGCACATTGAAGACGGGCAGCAGTAACCTGGAGTGCCCAGTCCGAACGAATGACGCGAGGCCTCACGATCACGATTGTCGATCCGACGATGATTACAGGCTACGCTACAGTAGATGAGCCGAAGAGACGAGTGGCGAAAAGTTCTCGACGCCGAGGTCGGCCGCTGGTCCGCCATGGCTTATGACCAATTAGTGACCGCGCTCAGCGAACACCAGGCCTATGAAGTCGAATTCGACGCTAAAAAATACCAGGTGGAAGTAGAAGTTCTGGAAGTCACCGAGAAGTACTTGCATGTCATCGTGGCCGTCGATGATGGCAGCCTCCCCGCATCCGTCCTGCCTCTGTCCCGCAGCTTCTTTTGCCGCGTTTAGCCCCATGCGTCAGCTTGGGGCTATTTCGGCAAACACATTACAACCCGCGAGGCAGAACCCTCGTGTGGGGCGGGCTCTCACAAGCGGTCTAGAGAGCCGCCTGAAGAGGCGGCTGCAGGCTGAGAGCCCGCCCCACATTTGGGACGGGAGTCTTCGCACAGATTCGTAATGGAAGGGATACCTCTCACTTTCCGTTCCAGCAAGCCTTCCTTTTGCCGAGGAAAGCCGAAATCCCCTCCTGCGCATCCTCCGCCATCGCGTTCTGGGACATCACTTCTTTCGTATACGCATACGCCCCGGCCTGATCCAGATCGATCTGCTTGTAGTACGCCTGCTTCCCCAGCGCAACGGTAAACGAACTGGCCCCGGCGATCTCACACGCCAGTTTCCTCGTCTCCGCGGCCAGTTCTTCAGGCGCGGTCACGCGATTGACCAGCCCCCACTCCGCGGCTGTCGCCGCGTCGATCGCGTGACCGGTCAGCAGCATCTCCATCGCCCTTTTGCGCCCGATCGCCCGCGTCAGCGCCACCATCGGGGTGGAACAAAACAGCCCGATCTTCACGCCCGGCGTTGCGAACGTCGCCTCCGAACTCGCCACCGCCAGATCGCAGGTCGCCACCAGTTGACACCCTGCCGCCGTCGCGATTCCCTGCACCTGCGCGATCACCGGCTGCGGGATCGACTGGATCTTCGTCATCAGTTCCGTGCAGACGTCGAAAATTTTCCGGTACTCGTCAATGCCACGCCCGGTCATCTCGCCCAGATCGTGGCCCGAGGAAAAGGCCTTCCCCTCGGCCTCCAGAATCACCGCGCGCACGTCAGGTTTCTGCGCGATGCCGTCCAGGCGTTCCGCCAACTCCAGCATCAAATCGAGCGACAGTGCGTTGCGGCGCTCCGGCCGTTCGAGCGTCACAACAGCCAGATGTCCATCGAATTTTAGTCCCACACCAGACATCGAGCCACGCCCTCTCGTTCGATCTGCTGATTACTTTGCCGCCGAACCCTGCTCTTTGCGGTATGCCGCCCAGCGTTTTTTCTGGGCCTCCGCCATTTTCTTTCTTACTTCCGGGCTCAGGCTCCGCTTCTTTGGCGGCTCGCCCGATGCGGCGGCGATGGCTCCTGCTGTGGCCGCCATCCATGCCGGCGGCCTGCCCCTTCGTTTCCCTGCCGAAGCCCGCGCAATCCTGTCCAACGCGACAAGGGCTTCATCAATGGCCGCCCGTTCCGCGCGGAGTTCGGCGATGACTTTTGTAAGTTCCATAACGTAATGATTGTAACTCCGGGAAGGCGTTTCTGTTTCGGCGTATAATCGGTAGATTATGCGAAAACTCATCGGAGCCATCTGTCTAATGTCAGCCAGCTTGTTCGGCGCATCCAGCGTTTATGAGTTCACCATGAACTCTATCGACGGCCAGCCGCTGCCCTTGTCGAATTTCAAGGGCAAAGTGCTGCTCATCGTCAACGTGGCCAGCTTCTGTGGATTCACGCCTCAATACGAAGGCCTGGAGGCGGTTTACGAAAAATATAAGGACCAGGGCTTCGTCATCGCCGGCTTCCCGGCCAATAATTTCGGCGCCCAGGAACCCGGCACCAACGAGGAAATCAAAACTTTCTGCTCCCGCAAATACAACGTCAAATTCCCCATATACTCAAAGATCTCCGTCAAGGGCGAAGACAAGGCTCCTCTGTATCGGTTCCTCACCGATACCGCCGCCAATCCCAAGACGGGTGGGGAAATCAAGTGGAATTTCACGAAATTCCTGATCGACCGCGACGGCAAAGTCATCGCCCGCTTCGAATCCCCCGTCAAGCCCGATTCCCCTGAAGTCATTTCGGCCATCGAAAAAGCGTTGCAGTAACTCCGAAGCGATGCCGAGAATCCTGGTGACCGGCGGCGCCGGATACATTGGCTCCATCACCGCCCGCCATCTCCTCAAGCGGGGCTTTGAAGTCCTGGTCGCGGACGATCTTTCGCGAGGCCATCGCCATTCTGTTCCTCCGGAAATTCTGAACGTCGTCCGCCTCCAGGACACCGCCGCGCTCACCAGGCTCCTCGAACGTGTCGATGCCGTGATTCACTTCGCCGCCTACATCGCCGTCGGCGAATCCACCCGGGAGCCCGAGCTCTACTACTCGAACAACGTCGGCGGGTCGTTATCTTTGTTCGAAGCCATGGCCCGCGCCGGCGTCAGCCGCATCGTTTTCTCCTCCACCGCGGCCGTCTATGGCGAACCTCCCGTCAGTCCCATCCCCGAGGATTCTCCGTTCGCGCCCGTCAGCCCCTACGGCCATTCGAAGGCTATCGTCGAGAGCGTCATCTCGGACCTCGATAAACACCGCGGCCTTCGCAGCGTCGTCCTCCGCTACTTCAACGCCTGCGGCGCCGAACCCGAAGCCAATCTGGGCGAACAGCACGAGCCCGAAACCCACCTCATCCCCCTTCTGTTCCGCGCCGCCATCAGCGGCCAGCCGATCCAAATCTTCGGCGACGATTATCCCACTCCCGATGGCACCTGCATCCGCGATTACATCCACGTCGCCGACCTCGCCTCGGCGCATCTGGCCGCCCTCGATCACTTATTGGGCGGCGGCGAATCGCGGCAATTCAACGTCGGCACGGGAACCGGAAACACGGTGATGGAGGTCCTCCGCGCGGTGGAAGAAGTCAGCGGCCGCACAGTTCCCTACAAGATCGCACCGAGGCGCGAAGGCGATTCGCCCTCTCTCGTCGCCAATTCCCAGAAGTTGAAATCGCAGCTGAACTGGACCCCTCAGCGCAGCGATCTGCACCAGATCGTCCGCGACGCCTGGAACTTCTTCGTACGAAACAATCCCTGACCTGCGTGGGTGGCGCGAGCTTCAGCTTGCAGCGCCGGCTTCAGCCGGCGTCCAAATCTGACATAATTCCTAAATCATGAACGAGCCCGCACGCCTCGCCGGAGTCTTCTACGAACCCGGGAAAGTCTTTGCCGACGTCGCCGAAAACCCCCGCTGGGGAATCGCTCCGATCCTGGTTTCCATCGTCATGGGTTTGGCGCTCGTCTACTCCATCAGCTCGCATATCGGCTGGGAAACAACCATACGTCAGATGTTCGCCAACAACCCGCGCGTGGCGGAAATGCCGGCCGATCAGCGCGAAAAGGCAATCGCCACCGCCACAAAAATCAGCTCCATCGGCGGATGGGTCGGCGCGGTTCTAGGCGCTCCCTTTTCGGTCCTGATCATCGCCGGCGTGCTCACCGGCTTGTTCAACGGCCTGCTGGGAACCGACTTGAAGTTCGTCCAGATGTTCGCCATCACGGCCTATGCGCTCTTGGTGCGCGCACTCCTGGCCGCTCTGATGATCCTGCTCATTTACCTGAAGCCTCCTGAGGATTTCAACATGCAGGTGAGCCCCTTCAGTCCGGCTGCGTATATGAATCGCCTGGAAAATCCCAAATGGTTGATGAGTCTGTGCGGCTCGCTGGACCTGTTCACCATCTGGTCGATCGTCCTGCTGGCCATCGGCTTCTCGGTAGCCGCCAGAAAATTGTCGTTCGCGAAAGCCCTGACCGCGATCGCCATCCCCTGGCTCCTGTATGTCGTCGCGATGATGGCCCTCCAGTCCTTCCAATAGCGCTTGTGGTTGGCACGCTTCAGCGGACAAAGCGGTATCATAGCCCGGAGGAGTTTCGCTCGATGAGATCAATTCCGTATTGCTCGTTAGTATCGGCTGCATTGGTCCTCCTGGCCGTTGATTGCCGCGGTGCGGCATGCGACAGCAAACAGGTCCTGTTCGAAGAGAAGTTTGCGGATCTCAAAAACTGGCCGGACCTTGATGCGCCCTCACTCGCATCGGTCAAAGACGGACTCTTGACCCTCACCGTTGCGGACGGCAAGGGTGACGGCTCCTTGTACCGGGGCGATGTCTTTGAAAGTGGAGACATCTGCTTCGCCGTCAGGCTGGTTCAAACGAATCACAAACTGGGCGAAAACGGCAATGCGACTGCCGCGCTTATTTTTTGGGCGGCGGACTGGAAGAATAATTACCGGCTCACTTTCGCGCCCGAGGATGGCGCGACTAATTTCAAAGTTGATCGTTCCGTCGCCGGTCGTTTTTTGAGCGTGCCCTGGGCGAAATCGGCGGCCGTGAAGGGTGTTGGCGAGGTCAATATCGTCCGAGTGTCGATACGAGGAACGCAGGCCAAATACTATATCAATGACCAGGAAGTGCAACCGGGTGCGCCGCTAGCCGCCCACCCACCGGAGGGAGGCAGTTCCATTGGCTGGTACGTGGGTTCGATTTCCGGCGCTCAATATGTCTGGGAGATTTCAGCTTTGAAGGTAACGAAGTAATGCCTCAACGACACGCTCAGCCAAGAGCTGGGCTGTGTTATTCTTTGGCTGTTTTGTTCTCCTGACAGTTGCTGCTCCTGGCTACTGGCTTCTTCTCAACGCGACCATCGGGTCCACCAGCGACGCTCTCCGAGCCGGAAAATAAGCCGCCGCTATCGCCACCGTCGTCAATAATCCGACCATCGCGGCAAACGTCACCGGATCGCCCGCCGAAACCCCGTAGAGCAACGACCCCAGCAAACTTCCCGTCACCCAAGCCCCCAAAGCGCCCATAAAAACGCCAGCCAACGCCAGCATCATCGCCTGACGCAGCACCCCGAATCTTACATGCTGCGCCGACGCGCCCAGCGCCATCCGAATCCCGATCTCCTGCGTCCTCTGGCTCACCGAATAGGAAATGACGCCGTAAATCCCCAGCGACGCCAGAATCAACGCCATTCCGGCGAATCCTCCCAGCAGCAGCACAATGAACCGCCGTGGCGACACTGCCTTATCCACCAGCGTCTCCAGCGGCCGAAACTCGTTCGCCGGCAGGCTCGGATTCACCGGAAGCAGAGCAGATCTCACCGCTCCCGCAAGCGCGGCCGGATCGGTCTTCGCCCGCACCACGATATCCACCGACGAAAAATCTCCCGTCTGGCGAATTGGAAAATACAGTTCCAGCCCCGAATCTTTTTCGAGCGCCAGGTGCCTCACATCCGCCACCACCCCCACCACGGTCACGGGTTTTGGATTTAGCAGTTCCTTCCCAATCGGATCCTCGCCCGGCCACATCCTCCTCGCCATCGATTCGTTGACGATCGCCACCAGCGCCGCGCCCACGCGGTCATGCTCGGTAAAATCGCGGCCCGCGCGCATCGGAATTCGCATCGCCTGAAAATACCCGTCGCTGATGATGCGAATAAATTCGTCCGGAAACTGTCCCGGCGGATAGGTCTGCCCCTTCGCCGGGACGCTCCAGCTCCGGTTCCTGCCCAGCGGCAAGGCATCGGTCAGCCCCGCCGAATCCACGCCCGGAATCTCGCGCGTTCTGCGCAGCACTTCGTTGAAATACCCGATCACCTGATCGGCGCCCTTGTAGCTTCGCGGCGGATCGACGCGCAATGTCGCGGCGCGGAGCGGCTGAAACCCCATATCGACGTCGAGCACCCGCACAAAACTGCGAATCAGCAACCCCGCGCCGACCAGAAGCACGCACGCCATCGCGACTTCGGAAACCACCAGCAGGTTGCGAATCCAGGAACGCCCCTCGCTCGACCCCCTGCTCGAGTCTTTCAGGGACTCATTCAAATCCCCTCGCGATTGCTGCACCGCCGGCACGATTCCAAACACGAGCGCCGTCAAAATCGCCGTCAGCAGCGTGAACGCCATCGCCATCTTGTCGACCGTGATATAGCGCATCAGCGGCAGGCTCAAATTCGGCGCCGCCGCAAACGCGCGCGTCGCGACGACCGCCAAAACCAGCCCCAACGACGCCCCCAAAACAGACAGTACCAGGCTCTCGGTCAGCATCTGCCGGATTAATCTCGCCCGGCTCGCGCCCAGCGCGACGCGCACCGCAATTTCCTTCCTTCGCCCCGCGGCCCTCGCCAGCAATAGATTCGAAAGGTTCGCGCAGACAATCAGCATCACGACGCCGACCGCCACACCCAGCACAATGAGAGCCTTCCGCAGCCGCCCGCTCACTTGTTCCTGCAATCCCGTCAGTTTCGCGCCCCACCAGTCGCCGCGCTCCGGATGTTCTTTGTGCAGAGCGCTCACCACGACGTTCATCTCGGCCTGCGCGCTCTCAATGCTCACGCCGGGTTTCAACCGCCCGATAATCGAGAGCGTGTTCCCCCACCGGTCCGTCTCCTGCGTCAATGGGAAGGGCTCGTACAGGTCGATCCGCGAACTCGGCGAAAAAATCGACGCGAAATCAAACTCCCGAGGCATCACGCCGATCACCAGCACCGGTACATCGTTCAAAATGATCTTTTGTCCGACAATTTTTGGGTCGGAATGAAACCGCCGCTCCCAGAAATTCTCGCCCAGTAAGACAGCGGCGCTTCCTCGCCATTTGCACTCGTCGTCGTTAAACAGCCTTCCCAGCTTCGGCCGCACTCCCAGCACGTCGAAAAAGTTCTGAGAGACCTGGACGCTGCCCAGCCGTTCGGGCTCGCCGCTCCCGGTCAACGATTTGTCGCCTTCGCCGAAAAACGCCATATACGACGCCATGTCTTCAAACGACCGGTTCGCTTTCCGCATGTCGTTAAAATTGCTGACCCGCGACGTAGCCCCCGACATCCCATCGGTGCCGCGATTGGTGATCCAGACCAACTTCCCCGGATCGCGAAACGGCAGCGACCGAATCAGCAGCGTATTGAGAACGCTAAAGATCGCCGTATTCGACCCGATCCCCACGCCCAGAATCAGGATCGCAATCAAAGCAAACCCAGCATCCCGCCGCAGCGTCCGGAACGTGTATCGAAGATCGTGGCCCATGAAGAGTGATACTGAGATTTCGCCCGCCGGTTTGCACTAATTCTCAAGAAAGATGAACAGAAAGGTATTTCAACAGCTCGCCGCATTGCGCCTTCGGGAGGCCAAGTTGCTGCTGTCAGCAAGCGCCCCAGACGGCGCGTACTATTTGGCCGGTTATGCAGTTGAGTGCGCGCTGAAAGCCTGCATCGCCAAATTTACTCAACAACATGACTTTCCCGACAAGGCTCGGGCCAACCGCAGCCATACGCACAATCTGAAAGACCTCATCGGCGTTGCTGGTTTGGAAGACGCTCATTTCGAAGCTATGAGACAATACGAATTCTCGCGACGATGGGACATCGTGGCCCAATGGAACGAAGGGAGCCGATATCAGGATAAGTCGGCGCACGATGCGATGGCTCTGATCGAGGCAATCGAGAATCGCCGATACGGTATACTTCAATGGCTAAAAAAGCGCTACTAGACGCGGATATCAAGCTCGGTGAAAAGATTTTAGCGGCGCTCGATGCGGCGAAATACCCCGTCTCCGTTGCCGTTTGGACTCTCACCGAGGAATATAACGGCTGGCAACTCGTGCTCGGGACGCCCCTCTACGAGAAAGGACAACTCGAGGCTCACGGAAAGCTGATTAAGGCCCTCCGCAAGGACGATCCCGAATCCGTGGATTCTCAAGAGGTGCGCTTGATGAGCAATCGAGCGCCGTTCATCCGAGAGCTGCGCCGAAGTTACCCCAAGGCTAAGGCGGGCAAGAGAATCAGTGGCTACATCGGCGGCCTGTGGCTTGACGACGGCGTCGTTTACCGCATTAAGTAGCCCCTTTCCATCCCCTTGCACGCTTTCGCCCCTTTGTCCGTCATATAGGTAGGCGAAGTCTTGTCTCATGGCGGAATGGACCCTCAAATACGCGGATGCCCGCGGCGCGATTCACCAGCAGGTGGCCGAAGCTACTTCGGAAAGAGAACTGCGGGAGCGCTTCTCCCAGCAGGGTTTTTTGATCTATTCCATCAAACCCCGGATTGAGGGCAAGGGCGCCCTCGGCGTTGTCCGGCCGAGCGGCAAAAAGATCAACGTCGAGAAATTTCTCATTTTTAATCAGCAGTTTGTGACGCTGATCCGGGCCGGCCTGCCGATCCTCAAGGCGCTCGACCTGCTCGCCGACCGTCTGACCGACCCCAAGCTTTCCAAGTACATCAACGGCGTGCGCGAGGAGATTCGCAACGGCGCCCTGCTGTCCGACGCTTTCGCCAAACAGGGTGTTTTTCCGCCGATTTACGTCACCAGCGTCCTGGCCGGCGAACGCAGCGGATCCCTGGGCGAAGTTCTGGAACGCTTCATCACCTACCAGAAGCTGTCTCTGTCAGTACGGAAAAAGCTCCTCGTTTCTTTGCTTTATCCGGCAGTGCTCGTCTTCTTGGTCGTTTGCCTGATCGTGTTCCTGGTCACCTATGTGGTCCCGAATTTCGCTGTCCTCTACGCCACCATGGACGCGCAGCTGCCGGCTCCGACCCGAATGCTGATCGCCATCGGCACCACGGCCCGTAATTACGTTCTCATTGGTTTTGCCGGGCTGGTCGGCGCGATTTTTGGGTTTCGCTATTGGGCCCGAACTCCGGCCGGTGGCGAACGCGTGGACCGGTTTTTACTCAAAATCCCCATCGCCGGCGAGGTGTGGTTGAAATATCAGGTCGCCCAGTTCTCGCGCGTCCTCGGAACCCTTCTCATTGGTGGTATTCCTTTGTTGCAAGCCCTGGATACCGCCGCCGATTCTTTGGGAACTCAAGTCCTGAAGAGGGTTCTGGCCGATGCCGTGAAGCTGGTCCGCGAGGGGCAGGCGTTATCGCAATCTTTGCGCAAGACCAAGATTTTTCCGAGCCTGGCGCTCGATATGATCGAGGTCGGCGAATCCACCGGCGCGCTGCCCCAGATGCTCACCAGCGTCGCCGAGTTTTACGAAGAGGACGTCTCCAATTCCGTCACCGCGGCGCTCAGCCTGATCGAACCCGTCATCATGATCGTAATGGGCATCTTCGTCGCTTTCGTATTGATTTCCCTGTACTTGCCAATCTTCTCCCTGGCCGATTCGGTGCACACATCATGATCCCAACCGACCCCATCACCGAACAGGCGAAGGCCAAAGCCGTTGCCGAGCGCTACTATCACGAGTTCGTCGATCTGCGCGAAGTGAAGATCGACCACGACTTGTTCCACTCCGTGCCGGTCGACCTGATGTTCCGCTACAATTTCGTCCCGATTCAAGCCTATAACGGGTCGCTCGAAATTGCCCTCGCCGATCCGCGTAACCTGAATCTGATAGATGAGTTAGCAGTCCTGCTGGGCAAGAAGCTGCGGGTCAAAGTGGCGACCCTTTCGCAGATTTCCGACCTGCTCAAGAAAACCGAGCAGTCGCAGCGCGTCCTCGACGAAGTGACCGAAGGCTTTACGCTCGACGTGGTCGGCGACGAGGAGAATCAGGACGAAACGCTTTCGATCGACAAGCTGGCGGCGACCGATTCCAACATCGCGCCGGTCATCAAGCTGGTCGACACCACTATTTTCAATGCCTTAGAGCGCCGCGCGAGCGATATTCATATCGAAACGCGGGACCAGGAAGTGGCCATCAAGTATCGCATCGACGGCGTGCTGCATTACGCCATGCCCCCCATCGCCAAGGACTGGCATTCGACCATCATTTCACGCATTAAAGTGATGAGCGAACTGGACATCGCCGAACGCCGCATCCCTCAGGACGGGCGTTTTCGGGTGCGTTACAAGACGCGCCTGATCGATTTCCGCGTCTCCATTATGCCGACCATTCACGGCGAAGACGCGGTTTTGCGCGTTCTGGACAAAGAGTCCATGAGCGAGAAGTTCTCAAAGCTTTCGCTGGACGTGGTCGGGTTCGCCGATTCGGACCTCGTCAAGTTCCGCCGCTACATCAAGGAACCCTATGGAATGGTGCTGGTTACGGGTCCAACTGGGTCCGGCAAAACCACCACTTTGTACGCCGGGCTGAGCGAGATCAAGAACGACGAGGACAAGATCATAACGATCGAGGACCCGGTCGAATATCAGATCAAGGGGATCACGCAGATTCCAGTCAACGAGAAGAAGGGTCTGACGTTCGCCCGCGGCCTGCGATCCATCCTTCGCCACGATCCCGACAAAATCATGGTGGGCGAAATCCGCGACCAGGAAACGGCCCAAATCGCGATCAACGCGGCACTTACCGGCCATCTGGTGTTTACCACCGTCCACGCAAACAACGTCCTGGACGTCCTCGGCCGATTCCTCAACATGGGAGTTGAGCCCTACAACTTCGTTTCCGCGCTGAACTGTATTCTGGCGCAGAGATTAGTGCGCGTGATCTGCCCTCACTGCAAGAAACCGGCGCAGCAGACAGACGAATATCTGGTTGAAAGCGGTCTCAACCCGGAGGAGTGGAGAAACGTCACATTTTATGAAGGCGTCGGTTGTTTCGAATGCGGCGGGACAGGATTCCGCGGCCGCAGCGCCATCCACGAATTATTGGATTTGAGCGAACGGATTCGCGAAATGATTCTGGACAAGCGTCCGGCGTCGGAAATCCGCCGGCAGGCGGCTGGTGAAGGCATGACGTTTTTGCGCGAGGCGGCGCTCGAAAAGGCCAGAACGGGCATCACGACGCTGAAAGAGATCAATAAAGTGACCTTTATTGAAGGCTAGAATGAGTATCGTTCAATCCATTACGCGCCTCGTCAAAGACCCTCCTCCGGAGCACGCGTTCGAAATTTCGGAAGCGGGGATCTCTTACGCGCACGGAACGCAGACCGGCTTCGAACGCTTTGAGCCAGGCACGATCGAAGTCTCGCCGTCGGTCGACAACGTCCTGCGACCCGAAGCGCTTTCGTCGATGATCGGCCACATCGCGCCGCCCAATGGAGCGAAAAAACGTCGCGGAGCCGCGCTGATTCTGCCCGATTACGCGGCCCGCGTGACGGTGCTGGATTTCGATTCGTTCCCCAGCGTCGTGGCCGAACAACTGCCGCTGGTGAAGTTCCGCATCAAGAAAACGATTCCGTTCGATATCGAATCGGCGGCGGTCAGTTATTACGTGCAGCCTTCCTCTGGCTCGAAAAAAGTAGAAGTGCTGGCGGTGACCATGGCGTTCGATATTGTGGCTCGCTACGAAGCGATATTCCGCGCGGCGGGGTTTCATCCGGGCGAAGTGACGACGTCCACGCTGGCGGCCCTCAATCTCTATCGCGGCGAAGGCGTGGCCGTGGTGGCGAAATTGTCGGGCCTGGTATTGACCGTGACCGTGTTGTCCGGGAACACGATAAAACTGTTCCGCTGCGTGAGACTGGAAGGTCTGGACGAAACCGAACTGTTGGCGATTCTGCATCCGACCTTCGCCTATGTCGAGGATGAGCTGGCGTCGCCGGTGCGGAAGCTGATTTTGTGCGGATTCCCGCATGGAGTTCCGGCGGAGCTGCGGTGTGAAACGGAGCCTCTGCGGAGCCACCTGGGAACCGCGCCGGGCGAGTACAACGCCGGGTTGCTGGGGTATCTGGAATCGGTGGTGAATTAGTGAAGAAGAAGCCAGGAGCCTGGAGCCAGGAGCCAGAACAAGGCTGATGCGCATCCCCATCAATCTCGCGACCGAGCCCTTTCGCCGTGACCGGCCGATGCTGGTGGCTTCCAGTACGCTGGCTGTCGTGCTGGCGCTGATGCTGGGTATTGTCGTATTTCTGATCGTCGCCGACCGGGCGCGGGTGAAGGACACGCGCGTCGCGGTGGCGCAGCTCGATGGCGAACTGCGGAAAATTTCGTCCGAGCAGGCGCGGCTCGAAGGAACTCTGCGGCAGCCTGCCAACGCCGAGGTGTTGCAGCGCAGCTACCTGCTGAACCAGTTGATCGAGAAAAAGTCGATCAGCTGGACCAAGATTTTTAACGACCTGGAAGGAGTGCTGCCGGCCGACGTGCGCATCATCTCCGTGCGCCTCCCGCAGGTGACGTCGCAGAACGAAGTTGTGCTGGACGTGCAGGTCGGCGCGAAGGAAATGGGCCCGTTTCTGATTTTTCTGAATCATCTGAACAAATCTCCTCTATTCGGTCCGGTGGATCCGAAAAGCACGCAGCCCCCGACGCAGCAGGACCCTCTTTACAAGTTTCGATTCACGGTGAATTATGCTCAGAAACTTTAAACGCGAGGCGCGGGGGCGGCAGTTCGCGGTGCGGGTGTTGCTGGGCGTTCTTCTGGTCGCGAATTTAGTCGCGGCGGGCATTCTGCTGTTCCCTCCCGGCGGTTCGGCCGAGGATCTGGAAAAGGAGCTGGCCAGCCTGCAATCGCAGGCCACCACCAAACGCGCTTTGCTCGAAAAGACGCGCCAGCATGTGGCCGCGGTAGAGCTGGGGCGGAGCGAAGGCGATCAGTTTCTGGGCACGTACTTCCTGACCCGCAGGGCGGCCGCGGAGATGCTGTTGACGGAACTGGGCAACGCGGCGGCAGGATCGAAAATCAAAGAAAAAGAGAGAAGCGTTTCGGTCGAACCGATCGACGGCTCCGATACGTTGAGTATGATGTCGATTGTGGCGAATTACGAGGGCACGTACGCCGACCTGCTGCACTTTGTGCATGAGATCGACCGCTCCTCGTCGCTGATGATTATCGAATCGCTGAACGCCGCGCCGCAGGCGGGGAGCAACAATTTAACGGTGTCGCTGAAGCTGGATACGTTCGTCCGCGAGGATGCCGGGGCGGGATCTCTATGAATCTGATCCCCGATAAGATGGGCGGAAGCCGCAAGCAGGTGATGTGGCTGGTCGGCCTGACGGTCGTGCTGGTGGCGGTGTGGTGGAGTCAGCGCGAGCCTTCGTCTCCCACGGTGACGGTTCCCACGAAACCCGCGGCTTCGACTGCGCGGCAAGGTCCGGTGGTGCCGGAATCGTCGTTCGGCCCGAAAATGCCGACCCGCGGCAACCGCAAAGCGGACGATTTTCGTCCTACGCTGAAGCTGCCAGACGGGATCGACCTGACCAAAATCGACCCGACCCTGAAGATCGATCTCCTCGCCAAGTTGCAGAAAGTCCCGCTCGAAGGCGGGTCGCGCAGCGTCTTCGATTGGGGGCAGGCGCCGGTGCCGCCGCCGCCGCATGTGGATCCGATTAATCCTGTCGTGCTGCAGGCGCAGGCCAAGGCTCGCGAAGAAGAAGCGATCAAGATGGCGGAGCAAAGGAAGACGATCAAACCTCCCGCACCGCCGATTCCTTTGAAATTTTACGGCTATGCGAACCGCCTCAGCGGCTCCGCGCGGCAGGCCTTCTTCCTCGACGGCGACGACATTCACATCAACGGCGAGAACGACGTGATCCGCGGCCGCTACAAGATTATTCGAATTGGAATAAACTCGGCTACAGTGGAGGACTTGCAGAATCACGACCAGCAGACGCTGCCCCTGGTGGCGGAGCAGAACTCATGAAGGTCCGCATGTTAACGAGTCTGTGTGAGATGGGGGATTGGACCGCTCCTGCTGCTGGTCGCGGCTCTGTTTATCTTGATGAATCTCCAAGGCTCGAAACAGAGCCGCGACCGGCAGGAGCGGTAAGGGCCGCAGTTTTCACACAGACTCTAACGCATGGCGGGTCTCCGCCGGCATTGAACCGCCATGCGTCAGCATGCGGGCTGGTGGCCGATGGCCGGAAAAAACACGAAGGCGGATACGCTCTATTGACGGTGCTGCTGATGGCGGCGCTGATCGCCTTCTACGTGTATGCGCAGTTACCCCGCGTGGCGTTTGAGAGCGAGCGCGACAAGGAACAAACCCTCATCGACCGTGGCGAGCAGTACCAGAGAGCCATTCAGTTGTATGTGAACGCCGTAAAAAAGTATCCGCAGAAGATTGAGGATCTGGAAAACACCAACGACAAGCGCTACCTGCGGAAGCGCTATATCGATCCTTACACGGGCAAGGATGAGTGGCGGCTGATCCACGTGAACGCGGGCGGCATGCTGACCGATTCTCTGGTGCAGAAGCCTCCGGCAACGCCGGGCGCGAACGGACAGATGACGGGCGGTCCGCTGTCGACGGCATCGGGCACAAGCATCGATCCGAACGCGCCGGCGGCTAATGGAACAGCCGTCGCCGACCCGAACGATGTCAACGCGGCGGTGCGGCGGCGTCCCAGCGATGTTGTCGGGCAGGCGTACACGCAGCCGGCGGCTGCGGATCCGAATAATCCGGCGACGTGGGCTCCGATCACGATCACGGCGCCGGCGAACGGCAACGGAACCGCGCCGACGGGTCAGCCGCCGTCGGGCGCCGTCGGTTTCAACGGCGGGCTCCTGGGACAGATGCCGGGACAGCCGGGTATGCCCGGGGCTCCGGGCCAGCCGGGAATGCCGGGTGGTTTCCCTCTACCCGGACAGCCGGGGTTCAATCCGACGCAGAATCAGTTCAAGATCGACGCCAACGGGCAACTGGTGCCGGTGACGCCGACGCAGACCGGCGCGGTGATCAATTCGCAGACCGGAGGGGTGCAGAATACTCCTCTCGGCGCGCCGCCTTCGGGCGGAATCAATGCACCGGGGATCAACCCGGCTGGCAACGGCATCGCGGCCCAGAATGCGGCAACGTCGGCCATCCAGAGCATGCTGACGAATCCGAATCCGCAGCCGGGAATTGGCGGGCTGGGGACGTCGGCTGGCATGACCACTGGAGGAATTGCCGGGGTCGCGTCGATGTACAAGGGCCCGAGCATCAAGATTTACGGCGGTCGGCAGAAGTATCAGGAGTGGGAATTTATTTTCAAGCTGGACAACGGGAACAGGGCCGGCGGGCAGCAGGCGAATCCGCTCACTCCCGGGCAGAACGGATTGAACCCGCAGAACCCCGGGACCGCTCCGGCCGCCGGGTCGACGACAGGGTCGCCACTGACGCCGACCAATCCAGGGAATCAATAGACCCCCATTGGGAACCGCCATGCGTGAGCATGCGGACAGAGTTTTCCTGGATTGCGAACATCCGCGTCCCAAAAACGGACAGTCCAACTCAGCTAGACACCGCTTCCTGTGGTCGCGGCTCAGTAGAACCCGCGTTTTAGCAACGGCCAGGGGATTGCACCCGCACTTCGTTACAATTTACCCAGATGAGTAGAGACGGAAGAATTCTTATCGCCGACGATCAGCCGGACGTTCTTGAGGCGCTGCGGCTGTTGTTGAAGGGCGAGGGGTTTGAGATTGAATCGGCCGCCTCGCCGATGGGAATTCTGGCCGCGCTCGAGACGCGCGACTTCGACGTCGTGCTGATGGACCTGAATTATACCCGCGACACGACGTCCGGTCAGGAAGGCCTGGACACGTTGATGCGCATTCAGGCGATCGACCCGAATGTCCCCGTCGTCGTCATGACGGCGTGGGGCAGCGTGGAACTCGCCGTCGAAGCGATGCGGCGCGGCGCGCGCGATTTTATCCAGAAGCCGTGGGATAACGCGCGGCTGATGACCATCGTGCGGACGCAGGTGGAGTTGTCGAACGCGCTGCGGCGCGGGCAAAGGCTGGAGGCGGAAAATCGCCTGCTGCGGACCGAAGGGCGCCCGGCGCTGATCGCCGAATCGACAGCCATGCAGCCGGTGCTGCAACTGATTTCGCGCGTCGGTCCCTCAGACGCGAACGTTCTGATCACCGGCGAGCCGGGGACGGGCAAGGAAGTCGTTGCGCGCACGCTGCACGCGGTCTCGCTGCGTCATAACCGTCCGATGGTGACGGTCAATGCCGGAGGCCTGGCCGAAGGGATTTTCGAGAGCGAGCTGTTTGGCCACGTGAAGGGCGCGTTTACCGACGCGAAGATGGATCGCGTGGGAAGGTTCGAACTGGCCGACGGAGGGACCCTGTTTCTCGACGAGATCGCGAACGTCCCTCTCAATCTGCAAGCGAAGCTGCTGCGGGTTCTGGAGATCGGCGAAATGGAGCGGGTCGGCTCTTCCAAAACGCGGAGGGTAGACGCGCGCGTGATTTCGGCTACCAACGCCAAGCTGCCGGAAGAAGTCGCGGCGGGCCGGTTTCGCCAGGATCTCCTGTTCCGGCTCAACACCATCGAAATTCATCTGCCTCCGCTTCGCGAGCGGCGGGAGGATATTCCGGTTCTCGCTGCGCATTTTCTGGGTGTGCATGCCCGCCGGTATCGAAAAAATCTGGTGGGTTTCGATGCGGCGGCGATGCAGGGGCTGCTTGAAAATCCGTGGCAGGGAAATGTCCGCGAGCTGAATCACGTGATTGAGCGAGCCGTGCTGATGGCTCAGGATTCTCAGGTCAGGCAGGGCGACCTGGCGCTGCGCTCGGGCGCGCAGGGATCGATGCGCCTCGAAGACATGAGCCTCGAAGAGGTCGAGGCGTTCCTCATCAAGAAGGCGCTGGCGCGATATAACGGCAACGTCAGCCACGCGGCCAACGCGCTGGGCTTGAGCCGGAGCGCGTTGTACCGAAGGCTGCAACGTTACGGGTTATAAGTGGATTTCTCGAAACTCAAACCTGTCCACGAACAGCGCATGCTGCTGCTGGCGCTGGCTTCCGGATTACCAGCGGTAATCACCGCCATGGTCATGCTGTGGGTGGGGAATTATTCGTCCAAGGTGCAGTGGACGCTCACCGTGGTGGTGCTGGGCGGTTGGTGGGCGTGCGCGGCGGCGGTGCGGGACCGGGTCGCGTCGCCTCTGCGGACGCTGGCCAATCTGCTCGAAGCGATGCGGGAGGGCGATTATTCCATCCGGTCGCGCGGCGCGGAGGGAGAAGACGCGCTGGGCGACGTCATGCAGCAGGTGAACGCGATGGCGACCACTCTGCGCGAGCAACGCCTGGGCGCGCTCGAAGCCACCACGCTGCTGCGCAAGGTGATGGAGGAGATCGACGTCGCCATTTTCGCGTTCGACGGCGATCAGCATCTGCGGCTGGTGAATCGGGCCGGGGAGAGGCTTCTCTCGCAGCCTTCCGAGCGCATCATGAACGCCAGCGCGGCGGCTCTCGACCTGGCCGAGTTTCTGGGCGGCGACGAAACGCAGAGCATTCAGCGAACGTTTCCTTCGGGGCCTGGACGATGGGGCATTCACCGGTCCACCTTTCGCGAAGGCGGCCTGCCGCATCAACTGCTGGTCGTAACCGACCTGACCCGCGCGCTTCGCGAAGAGGAATTGCAGGCCTGGCAGAGACTCGTCCGCGTGCTGGGGCATGAATTGAACAATTCGCTGGCGCCGATCAAGTCGATCGCCGGGAGCCTGGAATCGCTTGTTAAACGCGACCCTTTGCCCGGCGACTGGCGCGAGGACACCAGCCGCGGATTGTCGATCATCGCGACCCGCAGCGAAGGCCTCAGCCGGTTCATGGGCGCGTACGCCAGGCTGGCGAAACTGCCTCGACCGCAGCTGGCGGCGGTCGACGTCGGCGTGTGGATTCGCAACGTGGCGAGCCTGGAGCAGCGCGTTCACGCGGTGTTGAAGCCGGGGCCGGAGTTCACCATTCGCGGCGATCGCGACCAGTTGGATCAACTGCTGATCAACCTGTTGCGTAACGCCGCCGACGCCTCGCTCGAAACATCGGGCGGCGTGACGATCGGATGGTCGCGGATCGGTTCGCATCTGGAAGTCGTGATCGACGACGAAGGGCACGGTCTTTCGAACACCGCGAACCTGTTCGTGCCGTTCTTCACCACCAAGCCGGGAGGGTCGGGAATCGGGCTGGTGCTGAGCCGGCAGATCGCGGAAGCGCACGGGGGGTCGCTCGATTTGCGCAACCGGCCGGATGCGCCGGGATGCCAGGCGCGCTTAATTTTGCCGATTTAGTAGTTATCGCTAATCCGCGAATCCCCGCCCTGGCGGGACGGGGTTATAACCCCTGGCGTAAGCCTGGGGATTTGCAAACCGCGCTAAACTAAAAAAATTGCAGGATAAGACACCCGGCGAACCGTACCTGTCGATCGTCGTTCCGTCGCGCAACGATAATCACGGCGGCGATCTGCTCAAGCGCATGCAGATCTTCGTGACTGCGCTGCTGGAGCAGTGCCGCCGCCATCAGATCCCGGCGGAACTGATCATCGTCGAATGGAATCCTCCGGCTGACCGGCCTCCGCTTGCCCAGGCCTTGCGATGGCCGCGGGAACCGGGTCCGTGCGCGGTGCGGATCATCGAGGTTCCTCCGGCGATCCACCGCGGGTTCCGCAACGCGGACGGCCTGGCACTCTACCAGATGATCGCGAAAAACGTCGGCATTCGGCGGGCGCGCGGGCAATTCATCCTGGCCACCAACATCGATATTCTTTTTTCAGACGAGCTGATGGAGTTTATCGCCCAGCGGTGCCTGAAACGCGGTGAAATGTATCGCATCGACCGGCACGACGTGCGGGCCGACGTTCCGGATGCGCCGGTCGACGAGCAACTGGCATGGTGTGAGACGAACCTGATTCGCGTGAACGCGGTGGGTGGTACGTTTCCCACCATGCCGAACGGCTCGCTGGCGCTCGAATCGAACGACGTGGCGGCCAAGGACGGCAGCCTGCTGCTGGGCGCCGGATGGTTTTCCCGCGAACTGGATGGAGCCCGCCCGTTCCGATGGTTCGATAACGACGCCGAGATCAGCATCCAGCCCTGGAGCCACGCCAAGCGCATCCTGGCCATCGACATCGAACCCGGTCCGGGTGTGAAGATGGGGCCGACCACGCTGGACGTTCTGGACGAGGGCGGGGCGAAGATCCTGTCGGTGCGCCTGACCAGCCGCCGCGTCGTGAATATCCCCGTGCCCCATCACAACGGGCTGCCGGTGCGCCTGCGGCTGCATGTCTCCAACACCGGGCACCGCGTGGCCGGCGATCCGCGGCCGCTGAACGCCCGAGTTCTCCGCTGCGGCCTGTTTGAGACGCCGGTGATTCCGCGTCCCTGGCCATTGGTGCAGAGAGTGTGGTGGGCGCTGGGGCGGAGGCTGGGGCGCAGCCTGCTGCCGGAGCCCGATTATTCGGAACGATGGCCGGATTTCCTGCATCTGACCGCGTGCGGCGATTTCACCATGCTGGCCCGCGAACACTGGTTCGATCTGCGCGGCTACCCGGAGTTCGACATGTTCGCCATGAACATCGATTCACTGTTCTGCTGGGCCGCCCATTACGGCGGGGCGAAGGAGCGCGTGCTCGAATATCCCATGCGCGCCTATCACATCGAACATGAGATGGGTTCCGGCTGGACGCCGGAGGGACAGGACAAATTGTTCGAGCGCATGGCCCAAAAAGGCGTGCCCTGGCTGGACCACACGGACGTCATCCGCTGGGCCTGCGACATGAACCGCTTCGGCGCGCCGATCATTTTCAACCGCGAGGATTGGGGCTTCGCGTCGGAGGACTTTAAAGAAACGCTGGTAGCGCGAAGCGAAGAGATCCCCTCTATGACCAAGTAAACCGAACGCGAGTTTGTTCGCGGAGATCCCCAGTCTGTCCGCATGCTGACGCATGGCGGTTCCCATGTGCCACCGATGGGGAACCGCGACCGTCAGGGAGCGGACAGACGCGAATCCCCATTATCGCCCGGCGTAGTTTTTTTCGTAATAGGTCTGATATTCGCCCGATTTGACGCGTGCGATCCAGTCGGAGTTGGCTTTATACCAATCGATGGTGGCTTCGAGGCCTTGTTCGAAGGGCATCCGCGCTTCCCATCCGGTCTCGAGCATCAGCTTTTCGCTCGAAAGCGCATAGCGCCGGTCGTGGCCCGGGCGATCCTTCACGGTGACCATCAGGCTCTCCGGTTTGTCGAGCACCGCGAGCATCATCTTCACCACTTCCACGTTGGCGATGGAGCGGCTGCCGCCGATGTTATAGACCTCGCCCGGACGCCCTCGCTCGATCGCCGCCAGGATAGCGCGGCAATGATCGTCTACGTAAAGCCAGTCCCGAACCTGCATGCCGTCGCCGTAAATCGGCAGCGGCTGATCGGCGATGGCGTTCGAAATCATCAGCGGGATCAGCTTTTCGGGAAATTGATACGGGCCATAATTATTGGAGGCGCGCGTGACCGTGACGCCCAGCTTATAGGTGATGAAATACGAAAGCGCGAGCAGATCGGACCCCGCCTTCGACGCCGAATAAGGGCTGCTGGCGCGCAGCGGATAATGCTCGTCGGCTTCATGCGGCGCGTCGATGCTGCCGTAAACCTCGTCGGTGGAGACGTGGAGAAATCGGGGAGTCTTGTTGAGCCGCGCCGCTTCCAGCATCGTGAAAGTGCCGCGCAGATTGGTTTCAAACACCGGCTCCGGGGAAAGTATGCTGCGGTCGACATGCGATTCGGCGGCGAAATGCACAATGGCGTCGGGCTGCACTTCCGCCACCAGATCGTTGACCAGTTTCGCGTCGCAGATATCGCCGTGGACGAAGCGATACCCCGGGTTGTCGGCCACCGGCAGGAGATTTTCCAGGTTGCCTGCGTAGGTAAGTTTATCCAGATTGACGACTTGAGCCGAACCCACGGCCATCCGTACAAAGGCGCTGCCGATAAACCCCGCGCCGCCCGTGACAAGAAGCTTCCTCACTTGTGCTGCGTCTCCCAATCGTATTGAATGGAGGGGTCGTTGTACGCGATGCGCCCCTCATCGCGAGGATTGTAAATCTGGTTGGTCACGTACACCAGCACTCCGGAATTTTCGCCGACGACTTTATAACCGTGGCCGACGCCCGGAGGAATCAGCAATTGCCACGGTTTCAACGCGCCGACGTACAACGTATTCTTCAAGCCGAAGGTGGGAGAATCGGGCCGCAGATCGACCAGCGCGACCTGGAAGACGCCGGACATCGGCACCCACAGATCGGTCTGGTGGAGGTGAAAATGAAACGCCTTGATGGTGCCCTGGTAGCTGAGCGCGGCGGAAACCTGCGTCGTATCGGGCGAGAAGGACGCGGCCAGTCCCTGGCGCATGCGCATCACTTCCAGAAAATATCCGCGGTCGTCGGGCCACAGGTCGTAAGGTTGAACGCGCACGCCTTCAATCAGGTCGGCGGAGTCGGCGGTGCGAATTACCTTGCCGATTCCCGGTTCACAAAGGGGAGTCGAAATGGCGACGGAAATGCTCATTCATACGTTAGGGTAACCCAGATCCCCTCCATGACTGTCGGGGTTCCTCAGCCCGCATGGAACCCCGACAGTCATGGAGGGATCTGGCGACGCTCCTAATCGGCGGTCAGCGTGATGTTGCCGATGCCTCCCTTGACGTCCAGATGGATGGTGACGGGCGAATGCTCATAGGCCGGGTTGGTCCAGCGCCCGCCGTGCTTTTCCAGGCCGTGCACCTCGATATCGCCGATGCCCCCGGAGGCGTTGGCGACGATGCCGACCGTCGAGGGCAGATGAACGATGGCCTGGCCGATGCCGCCGTGAATCTCCACGTTGTAATCGCGGGACGGCTTGCCGCGCAGATCCAACTCCACTTGCCCCACGCCCATATGCACTTCGACGCTGCGCAGATTCATGGTGCCGAGGTTCAGGTGCGCTTCGCCCGCGCCCAGATGCGTCACCACGTCCAGAGGCAGTTTGTCATTGAGACGCAGATTCCAGTTGTAAGTCGAATTGGTGCCGCCGTGGAAGCCGCTGGGCTGCTCAATCGTCAATTCGCCGCGGAAGCTGCTGGCGTTGTATCGCACGACGGGTTTCGAGGAAGAGACGTTGTAATCGAAGTTGGCGTCCATCAACTTGGGCGATCCTCCGTCAACCCGCAATTCGCCGGCGCCCATCTTGATTTCGACGCGCGCCATCTCGGATTTGTCCAGTTCGGTCGATTGCTGGACATGCTGGACCGGCCCGCCAACATCGATGTTGGCCACACATCCCGTAAGCGCGACCGTAGCCGCGGCCACCAAAGCAGTTCGCATGACAGCCATAATTACGCGTCCTCCTTGCTGAATGTTCCGGGAATTTAGATGGTTCTCCGTCGGCGTGGCGCACGCCCGTGGCGTGCCGCGTCGACACTTTTGTCGATGCCCGCATTCGGACGGCATCGAGAGGAGTCTCGATGCTGCACGCAGGAGTGCGTACGCCACATAGCTACCAGAATTCGCGAGACTACCGTAATAACCCACGCTCCCGCAGCCAGTTCGCCAGTAACCCTCCCCAGGCCGATAAAGTCGCGTCGGTAGGCGCGAGGCCAACACCGTGCGGTCCATTTTGAAAGATGTGCAGTTCCGCCGGAACGCCGGCTTTTCGCAGCGCCAGATAAAACCGCACGCTGTTTTCCACTGGAACGGTTGCGTCCGCCGTGGTGTGAAACAGAAACGTCGGAGGCGTCTGCGCCGTGACGCGCAGATCGTTCGAAAGATCCTCCACCAGTTTCGGATCCGGATTCTTTCCCAGCAGGTTATTGCGCGACCCGACGTGCGCGAACTCACCCAATGAAATAACCGGGTAGGACAGAATCGCAAAATCGGGGCGCGACCCGGCCCGGTCGATGGGATCCGCGGCATTAGGGTCGCCCGAATCGAAATGCGTCGCCGCGGTGGAGGCGAGATGGCCTCCGGCCGAAAATCCCCAGATGCCGATGCGATCCGGCTGAATATGCAGGACCTCTGCGCGTGACCGGACGGTGCGAATCGCGCGCTGCGCATCGTTGATCATCGCCGGGTGATGATACTTCGGCCCCAGGCGGTATTTCAGAACAAACGCCGAGATCCCGAGACTGTTCAGCCATTTCGCGATCTGCACGCCTTCGTGATCCATCGCGAGAGCGCCGTAGCCGCCGCCGGGGCAGACCACCACCGCGGTCCCGTTGGGTGATTTCGCCAGGTACGGCGTGATCGAAGGCTTGTCCTCGTCCGCCGTGCCCAGCGCGCCGGGAGCGCCGTTAGGCCACAACAGTTCGGGCGCAGGACCCGATGGCGCCTGCGCGCTCGCCAACGCCGCGAATAAGACTGGGAAAAAATATTTCACACGCGCCAGGTATCGGGCCTCCAATTGGTGACCGCTTCCTTGATCTGCTTCCGGTTCCAGTTGCCGGCGAGCGCTTTTTCCATCAGACCCGGCAATTCGCCGTCGGACGCGAATCGCAAGCCGATGAGTTGATCGATGCTCAAGTCGCCGATGCGCGATTGCATCGCGGCGGGCAGCACTTGCGCCAGGCGCAACCGTTCTTCCAGGCGAATCACGCGATCCTGCACCTTCAGCGAATAGATTCGCGTCTTGAACACTAAAACGATCAGCCACAAAATGACGACAATGTGGATGTACGCCATCTTCGACGGGTGGTTCACCGCCTCGATAATCGTCAGGATCAGTAAAATCAAACCCACCGGTGCCAGAAAGAAATGGAACGGCGGATCGAACATCGCGTGGTTCTTGAAACTCTGTGGTTCAGCCATTAGTCGTTAGCCCTCGTGTGCATAGTGCATAATATAACCGTTCCTCAATCCAACACAAGAAGAGAAACCATGTCCCCTGTCACTTCCACCGTAAATCGCCAGTTCGTCCTCGCGTCGCGACCCGCTGGCCTGCCTGAAGAAACGAATTTCAAAATGATCGAGACGCCGATTCCCGACTTGCAGGACGGCGAGATTCTGGCCCGCGCCATGTACATTTCGGTCGACCCTTATATGCGCGGCCGCATCAGCCAGGCGCGCAGCTACGCGGCCGGAGTGGAGATCGGCGGCGTCATGGTAGCCGGCGGCGTGGCGCGCGTCGTCGCATCGAAGAACGCGAGTTTCGCCGTCGGCGATATTGTCGATCCGTACATGGGCTGGCAGGAATACGTGGTTTCGAACGGCCGCGGCCTGCGCAAGCTGGACCCGTCGGTCGCCCCGGTTTCGACCGCGCTGGGAGTGCTGGGCATGACAGGCCTGACCGCCTATTTCGGCCTTCTCGACATCTGCAATCCCAAGCCGGGCGAGACGGTGGTGGTGTCGGGCGCGGCCGGCGCGGTGGGCTCGATCGTCGGTCAGATTGCGAAGATAAAAGGATGCAGGACAGTCGGCATCGCCGGAGGCGATGACAAGGTGGATTGGATTTTGAAAGACTGCGGCTACGATGCGGCGTTCAATTACAAGACCACCGACAACTACGGCGCGAAGCTGAAGGAACTGTGTCCGAAAGGCATCGACGTGTATTTCGACAACGTCGGCGGCACCATCACCGACGCGGTGTTCCTGCAGATCAACCCGTTCGCGCGCCTGTCGATCTGCGGCCAGATTTCGCAGTACAACAACGCGAAACCGGAAATGGGCCCGCGGCTGCTGGGCATGCTGATCGTCGCCAAGGCGAAAGCGCAGGGATTTATCGTCACCGATTTTATGGCGCGGTTTCCGGAAGCGTTGGCCGAAATGTCAGCCTGGTACCGCGAAGGGAAGCTCAAATATCGCGAAGACATCATCGAAGGTTTCGAGAATCTGCCGAAGGCGTTCATCGGTCTGTTCCACGGCGAAAATATCGGGAAGCGGATCGTGAAAGTGACGGACTAAGGGTGGCGCGAGCTTTGGCTTGCAGCATCGGCTTCAGCCGATGTCCAGGCGGGATGACGCCGGCTAAAGCCGACGCTGCAGACTAAAGTCCGCGCCACCAAAACGCAGCCGCAAGATGCCGCCGATTCGTGATCGGGAACAGCAGCGCGGTTCACAAAGGAGCTTGCGCGGCCTATTCTCTACAAATTCCGCGTTTGCTGCCGCGTATGAACGCGACCAGATGCCGCGTGTGCTCGGTCGGCGATTCGGTTTCGATGCGTGACAGCGCGTCTTCCAGCTTCAGCCCGGACCTGTACAGCAGTTTGTACGCCTGCTTCAGCGCGCGAACATCGCCAGCCGTGAATCCCGCGCGCCTCAGGCCGACGATGTTCAAACCCATCGGCGTCACGTTGAAATCCGAGTACATAAAATACGGTGGCACATCGAGATTCACGCGCGAATTGCCGCCGATCATGGCCAGCCTTCCGATTTTGGAAAACTGATGAATCACCACGCCACCGGGAATGAACGCCTGGCTCTCTACCTCGACGTATCCGGCGACCAGCGCGCAACTGGCGATCACCGTGTTGTCGCCGATCGTGCAATTGTGCGCGATGTGGCCGGAGGTCATGATGTAATTCCCATCGCCGATAATCGTTTCGGACTCAGGTTGGGTGCCGCGCGAGATCGTGTAATGCTCGCGAATCTTGTTTTCTTTGCCGATCTTCAGATAACTGCGCGCGCCGCCGAAGTTTTTATCGAGGGGATCGGTACCGAGCACCGTGCCGGCGGAAATTTCGTTGCGCTCGCCCAGCGTCGTCCAGCGTTTCACGTACACATACGGTTCAAGCTTCGTGTCCGCGCCAATAACAACGTCCTGCTCGACGATCGCATATTCGCCGATCACGACTCGCGGTCCGACCACCGCATCGGGATGAACGCGCGCGGTGGCCGCGACAACGGCCGAAGGATCAGTTGGCATTCTCGAACAAACCCGCCGCGCCCTGGCCTCCACCGATGCACATGGTTACCACGCCGTAGCGGGCCTTGCGGCGCGCCATCTCATTGGCGATCGTCCCCACCATGCGCGAGCCGGTCATGCCGAATGGGTGGCCGATCGCGACCGATCCGCCGTTGACGTTCAAAATCTCCTGCGGGATGCCCAGCCGGTCGCGGCAGTAAATCACCTGCACCGCGAACGCTTCGTTCAGCTCCCACAGGTCGATGTCGGACATTTTCAGCCCCTGCCGCTCAAGCAGTTTCGGAATCGCGAACACCGGGCCGATGCCCATTTCATCCGGCTCGCATCCGGCGACGGCAAATCCGCGAAAGATCAGTTTATAAGGAATCCCCAGCGCATCCGCCCTCTCGCGAGACATCAGCAGCGTCGCCGACGCGCCATCGGACAACTGCGACGCGTTCCCGGCCGTCACCGATCCTTCGCCGCTCAACTGATCGAAATGTGGCTTCAGTGCGAGCAAGCCCTCAAGCGTCGTATCGGGCCGGTTGCACTCGTCTCGATCGCAGATCGCCGGCTCTTCCCCGATTTTCTCGCCGGTCTTTTTGTCGTACAGGGCTCTCGTCGTCTGCAGCGGCGCGATTTCGCCGGAGAAAAAACACTCCTGCTGCGCGCGCGCGGTGCGCTTCTGGCTTTCGAGCGAATACTCGTCCTGCGCCCGCCGGCTGATCTTGTAACGCTTGGCGACGACTTCCGCGGTGTCGCCCATCACCATGTACAAGCCGGGCTTGTGCTCCTGAATCCAGGGATTAGGAACGTTCTCGCGAGGCGTCATGGAAATGCTTTCCGTGCCTCCACCGATGGCAACATCCGCGCCTTCTTGGACGATCTCATGCGCCGCCATCGCGATGGCCTGCAAGCCGGACGAGCAGAATCGGTTCACCGTGGTGCCCGCGACGGTGACCGGCAAACCGGCCAGAATCGCCGCAATGCGCGCCACGTTCGACCCCTGCGGGCCGTGCGGCTGGGCGCAGCCCAAAATCACATCCTCAATCTCCGTCGGATCGAGCTTCGGCGTCTTCTTCAGAACATCCTTAATACAGTGCGCGGCCAGATCGTCCGGCCGAGTCATATTGAAGGATCCGCGGAACGATTTTGCAAGGCCAGTCCGGGAGCTGGCGACGATGACAGCTTCACGCATGAGCTTTAGGATACCTTATGCCGTGATGAGCACCCAGTACAGCGCCAGCCACAGCACTCCCAGGAAATGCCAGTACATCGTCGCGACGTCCACCAGTTCGCGCCGCTTCGACTTGCCCAGCACGAGCACAAACAGCACCACCAGCCCGCCGATCAAGTGCGCGGCGTGCAGTCCGGTGAACAAATAGAAGAACGAGCTGTGCGGATTGCGGGCCAGAAACGCCCCATGCATTACCAGAGATCGCCACGCCGTGAGCTGGCTGGCTAAAAACGCCGTGCCTAAAGACGCCGTGACCAGCAGGAATCGCGATGCGATGCGCCATTCGCCCCGCCGGAACAATTGCCGCGCCGTTTCGAACGTCGCGCTGCTGAGCAGAATCAGAATGGTGCTGAGTCGCAAAGTTTTCGGAATCGCGACTGGCTCCCAGAACGGAGGCGTGTGCTTGCGCCAGTAATAAGCGATCACCAGCGAGACGAAGAACGCCGAGATCGAGATGCACGTGGTCAGCAGGCCAACGCGATAAAGACCAGGCGGAGAATTCGCGGGGTCCTCCAGCGCGGACGGCAGAACAACGACCTGATTGGTTTTCGCAGCCCGGTCGCTGAGAAGACGCGACATCTTAAATCCTAGTTTACCGCGCCTGTCCGCTCCCTTACGGTCGCGGTTCCCCCGGTGACACAAGGAACCGCCATGCGTCAGCATGCGGATGGAAGCGATCCCTATCCGATAACCGCGCGCGCGATTCTCTCCCGATGGTACGTCGCATCGCCGAACGCCATCTCACTGGCCTTCGCGCGGCGATAAAAAAGGTGTGTGTCGTTTTCCCAGGTGAAACCCATGCCTCCCTGCACCTGCACCGCGCGATTCCCGGTTTCGCGGCACGCGTCGCTGGCGTACGCTTTCGCTACACTGATCGCGGTCGACGCCTGGGCATCGCCCTCGGTCATCGTGTACGCGGCGTAATAGGCGGCCGAACGGGAACTCTCGGTAAACAGCAGCATGTCGGCGCACTGATGCTGCACGGCCTGATACTGCCCGATCGGTTTACCGAACTGCTTGCGCGTTTTCGCATACTCGACGGCAATGTCGAGCATCCTCTGCATCCCTCCGGTCATCTCCGCGCACAATGCCATGGTAACGACGTTCAACGCGTGATCGAGGGCCTTGCGCGCGGCGTCGCCCTCAACGAGAAGCTCCGCCGCCGGATGGTCGAAGGCGACTTTATAGAGACGCCGCGTCAGATCCATCGCCGGCATCGGTGTCTTCTTCACGGTGTGACTCTCGACCAGATACAGCGCCAATTTCTTGGCGTCGCGCGCGGCGACGATGATGAAGTCGGCCGATTCGGCGTCGGGCACGAACAGCTTCTCGCCGGCCAGCGTCGGCATCTTGACCGCGCCCGGATTCCAGTTGGCGTCCGCTTCGAGCAGCGCCACGGTCCCCGTCTTTTCGCCGCCCGAGATCGTCGCCAGATGCTTCGTCGCGCCCGCCGCATGAAGGACCGCGCCCGCGAACAAATTCGAGAGGAACGCCCCCGGCACCAGCGCGCGCCCCATTTCCTCGGCCAGTGCGGCGAGTTCCACGTAGCCCAGCCCCATGCCTCCCGCTTCTTCCGGGAACACGACGCCCAGAAACCCCTGCTCCGCCATGCTGCGCCACAATTTCTTGTCCTGCGCGGTGCTTGTTTCCATGATGCGCCGAACTTCCGACAGTGGACATTCGGCCGCGAAAAACTTCCGCGCGTTCACTTTCAAAATCTGTTGAGATTCGCTTAATCCAAATTGCATATCGCCTTTCTTCCCGTCGTCTGTCCGCATGCTTACGCATGGCGGTTCCGCTGCTCAGCCTTGACATGGAACCGCCATGCGTGAGCATGCGGACAGACGATCAGTAGCTCTTCGGCAGCCCGAGCACGAAGTGCCCGATAATATTCCGTTGAATTTCCGACGTTCCCGCTTCAATCGTATTGCCGCGCGAACGCAAATATCCGTAGGCCCACTGCCCTTCGTCAAACGCGTCGGGCGAGCCGTGCGCCAGTTGCCCGTACGGCCCCAGAATCTCCATCGCCACCTGCTGGAAGCGCTGGTTCAGCTCGCTCCAAAAGATCTTTTGGATGGACCCCTCGGGTCCAGGCACGCCCGTTTCGTTGATGCGCGAGAACGCGCGCAGCTGATTCAGCCGCATCACTTCGATCTCGGCGTAGCACTGCGCCAGCTTCTGCCGGATCACCGGATCCTCGGACGCGGGCTTGCCGTTGCGGTCGATGCGTTTCGCGATCTCCACCAGCCGGTTGAAATTGCGCCGGTAGTTCACCTGCAATGCCGCTCCGAACGTGCCGCGCTCATGCATGAGAGTGCCCATCGCGACGCCCCAGCCTTCGTTCACCTTGCCGACGACGTTCTCGGCCGGCACGCGCACATCGCGAAAGAAAATCGCGCCGAACTCGCTCTCGCCGCTCATTTGTTTGAGGCCCCGAACCTCTACGCCCGGGCTGTGCATGTCGACAAGAAGCGCCGTCAAGCCCTTGTGCTTCGGCACCGTCGGATCCGTGCGCACAATTAGTTCGCACCAATCGGCGGCCCAGGCGTAGCTGGTCCAGCACTTTTGCCCGTTGACGACAAAATGATCGCCGTCCAGAACGCCCGTGGTCGATAGCGCGGCGAGGTCACTGCCCGCGTTCGGCTCTGAAAACCCCTGGCACCAGATCTCTTCGGCCGACAACATTTTTGCCAGATACCGTTTTTTCTGCTCCGGCGTTCCGAACGCGATGATGGTCGGTCCGATCAGTCCCAGCGCAATCACGTTGGCCATGGGAGGGGCCTCGGCGCGCGCCATCTCCTCAATGAAAATCACCTGCTCCATCACCGGAGCGCCGCGTCCGCCGAAATCCTTGGGCCAGGAAATCCCCGCCCACCCCGCGTCGTAGAGCTTGCGCTGCCACGCGCGCAAATAATCGAAGCGCCCTTGCATCGACTCTTCTTCATCGCGCCGCTTCACCCAATCCTTCGGCACGTTCGCGGCGAACCAGGCGCGCACTTCGTCGCGGAACCGCAGTTCCTGCGGCGTCAGATTCAGATCCACTAGGATGCTCCCTTTAGAGAAGACAACCGCTCCCGATGGTCGCGACTCGATAGAAAATGTGGCGCACGCACTCGTGCGTGCCGCGTCGAGACTCGTCTCGACGCCCGTGCGGCGCACTCCACTCGCGCGGTTACCGGGCCGCGACCACTGGGAGCGGTCAACATGGAATTATGCTTTCTTGGCGAGGCCCAGCTTGTCGATCTCGTTGAACATCACGCGGCGTTCCTGATCGGCGCACATGTTCGAGAACATCACCGCAATGGAATCGTGTAGCCCGACTTCGACATCGGCCCGAGGACGTTTGCCGGTGCGGCAGGAGTCGAGGAACGCTTCCAGTTCGTTGTCCACCGGATTCTTGTCCTCTTCCGGCACCATCACGCCCTTGTTGTACAGCCAGCGGCGAGCGAACTTCAATTCGCGGTCGGCGAAGCCTTCGCTGCCCGTCACTTGATCCTTCGGCAGCAGAATCGGCAGCGACTTGCCCGGTGCCACGGAAACCATCGTCGCACCGGCTTTGTGATCCTTCTCTTTTTCGGGAGCCTTGGTGGTCTGCGGCTTCGGCGGCTCCGGGAACCACATCGCCGTAGCGGGATTTTTGTCGTCGCCCACAGTGATATGGACCGATCCCTCGGTACCCATGATCAACTCGCCCATCTCCGTGCGCGTGCATTGCAGCAGCGGCAGATGCGACGACGTGCAGATGCCGCTCCAGATCATTTTCTTGCCGCCCGGATGCTTGAAGATCAGCTCCAGGTTGTCGAAAATGTCGCGGCCGTCGATAATCGTGCTGTTGTCGCCCACGCCGACCACAAAATCCGGTGTCGAGCCCAGCATCCAGTCGGCAATATCGATCTGGTGAGACGCCAGCTCCGCCGCCGGGCCGCCGGAAAATTCTCGAAAAAGCCGCCAGTTGCCGGGATTCGATCGTCCGCCCGGTTTCATCGTCCAGGTGGACGTGCGGCGGAAGACGTCGTTGCGGTGCCACTGCGCGTAAACATGCTTCACGTCGCCCAGCACGCCCTTCGTCACCATGTCGTTCACGGCCTGATAAAACTTGCTGTAGCGGCGCTGCAAGCCCACCTGCATGATCTGTTTCGGACGCGCCGCGGTCAGCGCGCGCAGCGCGTGAACCTGTTCCGGCGTGAACACCAGGCTCTTTTCGCAGAACACGTGCTTGCCCGCTTCGAGAGCGTCCTTGGTCACGCGGAAGTGCTCGTAAAGAGGCACGGCGATCAGCACCGCGTCGATATTCTTCGCGGCCAGCAGTTCGCGATGGTCCTTGAATTTCTGGGGGTTGGTGCCGATGACTTCGGCGCCCTTATCGGCATGCGCCGGATCGAGATCGCAAACGGCCGTGCAGCGGCCGCTATCGATTTTCGCCAGATGCCCCAGTAGATATGTTCCGCGGCTGCCTGTGCCGATAAATCCGTACTGGACCTGGTCGTTGGCGGCTTTCACTTTCTGGATAAATGGTCCAACGGCGGCAGACGCGGCGCCAGCCATCTTCACCACGTCGCGGCGGGAAGGATTTGAGTTCATGTTTTTAGGGATGCTCCTTAGAAAAGATGAGTTTATCACTTGGCGTGGGTGGCTGGTTCCAATCGCGTCCGGGAAGGCCTGTTCGCATGATTGCCGGTGATCCGCTGGCAGCGAGAGGGCGCTACCGCGCCTTGTTCATGGGCGCCTCAGGAATCTTAAATAGAAAGCCAGGAACACCAGGACGATGCCGATATTCACGGTCAGCCGTTCCCAGAATCGGAATCGGTTTCTGAAGAACATCAAATCTACACCGACGATGACGATTACCATCGCCGCCAGGTAAAGCGCGTTAGCTAACTGTCTGCTCATTTCAGTTCCCATTCCCTCGATGTGGGGACGTTTATTCCTTCTGCTTCCTATACTTCCGCGCCCCCCTCGCCGACATCTTTCTCAGCGCCCAGCCCGGTACCGCCATCATGAACATCACCAGCAGCTTGTATCGCCAGCCGGGGATAACGAACAATTTTCCTTCGTCGAACCCGCGCAGCGATTCGCTCACCACGAAATCCGCTGTCATCCACAAGCTTTGTGGAATCGGGCTGCGGTCCATACCGAGGGTGTCGTGAAATTCCGACAAAGTAAATCCCGGGCAGAGCGCCTGGATCTTTACCGCCGATTTCCGCACTTCCAGTTCCGCGTACAAGCCTGCCGTGAAATCGTTCATCCAGCCCTTGGTCGAGCAGTAGCTGACGCTGCCCGCGGTCTGGCCGAATCCCGCCACCGACGATACGTTGATCACGCCGCCTTCTTCGCGCGGAATCAAATGGGCAAGCGCGGCATGCGTCAGACGCACAGTCGCCAAAACATGCAGGCGATGCATCTTCATCTGGCGCTCCACACTGGCGTCGGCGAAGAATCCCAGCGTTCCGAATCCGGCGTTGTTCACCAGCAGCCCAAGGTTCGACGCCGCACGAATTCTCTCCGCCACTATTTCGCAACCCGCATCGTCCGCCAGATCCGCGGCCAGAAAGTCGCCCGACACGTGATAGGTCTCCGAAAGTTCCGTCGCCAGCGATCGTAACCGGTCTTCTCTTCTCGCCACCAGCAACAGATCGTAGCCGCGCGCCGCCAGTTTCCTTGCGAACATCGCACCGATACCGCTTGACGCTCCGGTGATCACCGCCAGTTTCCGCTCAGCCATTTTCCTCCTCCCTATCGGCGATTCGATGCCCTCTCGCCGACCACTCCGCCCCCGCCAGCACCAGCATGGACACCAGGAATCCGATCAGGATGAGCGTCACCGAGTTCTTGAACACGTTATATTCCCGGTCCAGCTTCTTGTAAAATCCCGGCCACACCCACTTGTTGATCTGCTTCAGTACCTCAAGCAGCACGCCCACCACGATGGCCGACGGAATCACGCGCTCCAACGGAGGTTTTCCGTTCGGTAGAAATCGATACACCAGGAACAGCACCAGCACCGTGATCGGCACCGCCGCCATTTTGAAGGTCAGCATGGGAATCCCTGAATACAGCCATTGCGGCATCCACGAAGGACTCGCGCTGGTTAGGTTCTTGAACGATTCCTGGCTGAACGCGGTCAGCAGCAGCGAGCCCAGCACCATGCCTCCGCAAATAAAGATTAGCGCCAGACTCACCAGCTGGTTGCGAAAAAAACTGCGGTTCTTACGGATGCCCCAGACATGATTCAGGCCCACTTCCAGCGGCTCGAACACTCCGTTCGCTGTGAATAACAGCAGGAACAGAGAAATAATCTCGATCTGCCCGCGCGGCGGAGGATTGTTGCGCAGGAAGCTGCCCAGCGCGTCGGGGAAGAAGTCGCTCAGCGCCAGGTCGATCGCCGAAAGAGCCGTCGTCCGCCCAAAAAATCTCGATGCCACCGCCGCGCTGACGATCAGAAACGGATAAAAGGACAGCAGCACGTTCGCCGCGATCGAAAACGCGTAGACGTGCACCTCGGTCTGCATCCAGTAACGGAAGGTCGGACGCAGGGCCCGAAAGATTCCTGGCATCCTCTCAGCATTACACTATAAGGATGACAAAAACACGTTTTGGAGGATTCCTCGCTGCTTTCTTCCTCACCGCTGCCCTGGCCTTAACCAGCTTCGCGCAATCGAAGACCACGGCGACGAAAGCCTCCACCGCAAAGACCGCGCTTGTCGACATCAACTCGGCAACCGACGCTCAACTGCAGGCGCTTCCGGGGATTGGAACCGCGTATTCAAAGAAAATCATCGCGGGCCGCCCCTATTCCGGCAAGGACGACCTGGTCAACAAGAACATCGTCCCGCAAGCCACCTACGACAAAATCAAGGATATGATCATCGCCAAGCAATCGAAAAAGAAGTAGCAGTGCACATTGTTCTCGTCTCGACGTATGAGCTGGGCCATCAACCCTTCGGCCTCGCCTCGCCCCAGGCCTGGCTCCTCCGCGCGGGACACGAAGTAACTCCCGTAGACGTTTCTAAAACAAAACTCTCTGACGATCTGATTCGCCGCGCCGATGCCGTCGCGTTTTCCCTCCCCATGCACACCGCGACCAGGCTCGCGATTCCAGTGATCGAGCGCGTCCAGCGTGTGAATCCGGCCGCGCGCATCGCCTGTTACGGCCTCTACGCTCCGCTCAACGCGGAACTGTTAAAAAGCCTCGGCGTCGAAGCGACCATCGGAGGCGAGTTCGAGGACGCGCTAGTCTCCTGGGCAGAGTCCACATGGAACCCCGACAGTACGAGTCCGTGTGAAAATCTTGCGCTGACCGCTCCCGCCGGTCGCGGCTCTGTTGATCTCGATGAATCCTCAAGGCTCGAAACAGAGCCGCGACTGTTAAGGAGCGGTCCAATCCGACTTTTCACACAGACTCGTAATGGAGGGGATGTGCCCAAATTAACCTTCATAAAACCGAACCGCGGCGGACTCACCGCATCCTACGCGCAACTCCGCACCGCCGCGGGCAGCAAGATTGTCGCCTATACCGAGGCCAGCCGCGGCTGCAAGCATCTGTGCCGGCATTGCCCGATTGTTCCCGTCTATCAAGGCCAGTTCCGCATCGTTCAGCGCGACGTGATTCTGGCAGACATCCGCCAGCAGATCGCCCAGGGCGCCAGTCACGTGACGTTCGGAGATCCCGATTTTTTGAACGGCCCCACGCACGCCATGCGCGTCATCGAAACGCTGCACGCCGAATTTCCGCGCGTCACATACGACGCGACCATCAAGATTGAGCATCTTCTCAAACATCACGATCTGCTCCGTCCGCTGCGCGACAGCGGATGCCTGTTCGTCACCACCGCCGTCGAGTCGTTAGATGACGCGGTGCTCGCGAAGCTGGAAAAAAATCACACCCGCCGCGATTTTTTCGAAGCCGTGGCCCTCGCCCACGACGCGCAGCTGGCGTTACAGCCGACTTTCTTAGCGTTCACCCCTTGGACGACGCTCGACACTTATCGCGACCTGCTCCGTGTTTTAAGAGATCTCGATCTGGTCGAAAGCGTCCCCAGCGTGCAACTCGCACTGCGCCTGTTGATCACGTCGAACTCGCGTCTTCTCGAATTGGACGATATCCGATCCGTCACCGGACCTTTCGACAAGAAATCGCTGGTTTATCCGTGGACCCATCCGGACGCGCGGGTCGACGCACTCGGCGCGCGCATCTTCCGGCTCGTCGATCAGCTGCAAAAGCACGGCCTGAATCGCACGGAGATTTTCGCCGCGATCTGGAATGAGGCGGGAGACGACCCGCTGCCCAAGAATTTCCACTTGATGCCGCGCGCCGTCGTGCCGTATCTCGACGAGCCCTGGTATTGTTGAGCGGAACCAAACGAGGAGCAGGTGGCTCTTCTCTAGAACGCCCTTTACGGACGGAGTTTTAACCCCTGGCATAAAGAGTCTGTGTGGAAAGTCGTTCGACAGGCGACCAGCGCCCTGCGGCGGGATAGCACCCCGTCCCGAGGCTCGCGACCGTGGTGGCATAATGGGCGTTGACCGGAGGGTTGCAAGTGGCGCGCGTGCGCATTCGCAAACGTATGAGCGATCGGAGATGGAGCGCTCCGCCTGTTGAGGAAGCTCCCAAAACCTGGTGGCAGGTCGTCTTTTTCCCGTTTTCCGTGATGGCTCTCACGTTTCATGGCCGTAATTTTATTGGCTTAGGTCTGCACGACCTGGTTTTTCGTGGAGCCTGATGAGCCGGACGCGCGGCGCCCCGGGTCGGCGGCAATTGGAGGGAATAGCGTCACTTCGGATAGCGGCGCTTCCTTTGGACCTCCGCCGCAAACAGCGCAGCAGCCCGCCGGTGGAATCGTCATCGAGAAATGACTCCAAACCTGACGGCGATGTGCAACAATAAGGAGTAGTACTTTTTCGGCTCTTTCGCATAGTCCGGTCCAACCGCCCTTGTCCGATCCTGCCCCGATTCACCGTTCGCAATTCCAAAGGAAATTCACTTGAAAAATATATTTGTAGGAAACCTCAGCTTCGGGGCCACCGAAGATGCGGTCCGTTCATTGTTTGAACAGTACGGAGCAGTCGACCGGGTCAGCATCGTCACGGATCGGGATACAGGCCGGGCCAAGGGATTCGGGTTCGTCGAAATGTCGGGCGACGCGGAAGCGGAGCGCGCCATCAATTCGTTGAACGGGCAGGAACTCGATGGGCGCAACCTGACCATCAACGAAGCGCGGCCGAAGGAAGATCGCGGCGGCGGTGGTTTTGGCGGCGGCAGGGGCGGCAATGGCGCTCCCCGTCAGAACAAGCGCTGGTAGTCTCAAGCCGGGGCGCCTTCTCGGGCGCCCCGCTCACAACGTCACCTCAAGGAGCACATGGCGAAAGTTCACGAGTACATCCTGGTGGCCACCGACGGCACCTGCGGGATTACCAAGTCCAACGGCCCGATCTGTTTTCAGCAGTCGCGGCAGGAAGTCGGCGGGCATTTCGAATCTTACGATCCGAAACTCGGCGATGGATATACCGCGCAGATCAATGAGGACGGGGCGCAGCGGAAGTTCAAGCCAAACGCCGCCTTCGATGGCGTGATCGGCAACGTCCTGATCGGCCGCGCCCACGGAACCGAGATGTGGGGACTGACGCCGGAGCAGCAGGAAGAAATCCGGGAGCGAGTCAAGATCGCGCGGTAGTTTTATCCCCTCCATTACTGTCGGGGTTCCACTGGATCAATGGAACCCCGACAGTAATGGAGGGGATACCATCGAAACATGCGCGTCCTGCTGATCGCGGCCACCACCGGTTACCAGACGCGCATTTTTTCCGACGCGGCCCGCGCCCTGGGTTATGACCTGACCCTCGCCACAGACCGCTGTCACGTGATGGACAATCCCTGGGGCGATCACGCATTCGCGGTACGATTTGAATCCCCCTCGGAAGGGATCGACGCGCTGGTTGCAAGCGGACCGTTCGACGGAATCGCCGCCGTCGGCGACCAGCCAGCTTATGCCGCGGCGCTGGCGGCCGAAAGGCTCGGCCGCAAATTCAGTCCGCCCTCGGCGGTGCTCGGAGCGAAAAACAAATTCCTTTCGCGCCAGAAATTTCGCCAAGCGGGACTTCTGACGCCCGGGTATGAACTGTTCCAACAACCCACCGGAGCGCAGCGCTATCCGTGCGTTTTGAAACCCCTCGGGCTTTCCGGCAGCCGCGGCGTGATTCGCGCGAACGATGCGAATGAGTTTCGAGCGGCGTTTGCGCGCGTAAAAACCATCGCGCAGGAGCCGGCTGTTCTGGTGGAGGATTTCATCCCCGGGCATGAATACGCCCTCGAAGGCATCGTCACCGGCGGGCGATTGCAGGTGCTGGCGCTGTTCGATAAACCGGACCTTTTAGATGGCCCGTTCTTTGAAGAAACGATTTACGTGACGGTTCCGGAGCAACAGGCGATTACGGAAACCACGCAGCGCGCCATTACCGCGCTGGGGTTGACGCACGGTCCCGTCCACGCGGAAATGCGCGTCAACGATCGCGGCGTTTGGATGCTGGAAGTCGCCGCGAGGCCTATTGGCGGCCTGTGTTCGCGGGTGCTCCAATTCGATGGAGCCAGGCCGCTGGAGGAACTGATTCTGCGCCACGCCGTGGGCGAAGATGTGAGCGGCGCCCGTCTCGAACCCGGCGCGCACGCCGTCATGATGATCCCGATTCCACGGGCCGGCGTCTACACCGGAGTTTCGGGCGTCGACGAGGCGCGGAGGATCGATGGCATTGAGGTCGTCGTGGTGACGGCAAAACAAGGCCAGGCGATGCTGCCATTACCCGAAGGCGCCAGCTATCTCGGTTTCATCTTCGCGCGGGCGGAAACGCCGGAACGTGCCGTGCGAGCTTTGCGCGACGCCCATGCGCGGCTGACGTTCGACTTCGCGGAGATATTGCCCGTCGTAAAATGAAAGTCATGCCGAACTACGACTGGGCGTCCATCGAAAAAGAGCAGATGAATCCGTTCCTCAAGCGACAGGTGATTCACGGCGACAACATGACCATCGCCCGCCTGGAACTGGCCAAGGGCTGCAGCGTGCCTCAGCACAGCCATGTGAATGAACAGATCGCGATGGTGCAGTCCGGCCGCATCCTGTTCAACCTGGATGGCGTCGAGACCACGGTGGGAGCGGGCGAAACGGTGCGCATTCCGCCGAACGTGCCGCACTTTGTCGAGGTGATTGAGGATTGCGTTGTCTTCGATTTATTTTCTCCGCGCCGCGAGGATTGGATTCGCGGCGACGACGCGTACCTTCGGAAATGAACCATCTTCGCTACATTCTGGAAGAGGATCCGGCGAAGGGCCGCTTGGACCGCGCGGCGCTGGAACTGGCGACGATTCAGTTTCCCGATCTCGACCCCGAGCCGTACCTGCATCAATTGAACGACCTCGCGTCGCAACTGGGCGACCGTCTGCGCAACTTCAACGACGGTCGGGATTTCGTCGAGACGGCGCAGAAATTTTTGTTTGAAGAACTCGGCTACCGCGGCAACGATTCGGATTTTTTCGATCCACTCAACAGCTGCCTGAATCAGGTGCTGACGCGCCGGACAGGCATCGCCATCACGCTGTCGCTCCTTTATATGGAGGTGGGCAGGCGGTTGCACATGCCTTTGTACGGCATCGGCCTGCCGCGGCATTTCGTCGTCCAGTACGACGACGGGAATTACAACACCTATATCGATCCGTACGGCGGAAAGCCGATTACCGCGCGAGACTGTTTCGCGCTGGCGCAAACGCAGGTCTTCGATCCGTCGATTCTGGCGCGCGTTTCGAAGAAGCAGATGGTGATGCGGATGCTGCATAACCTGCGCCACGTTTACCTCCGCTTGAACGATTTCGAGCGCGCAGTGACCACCATGGACTGGCTGATTGTCGGCTATCCGGAAGCGGCGGCGTTCAAGAGCCGTGGCGCGTTGCTGCTGGAACTGAAGCGCTATCAGGCGGCGCGCAGGGATCTGGAAAAATACCTGGAAATGGAGCCCGACGCGGCCGACCGCGAATCGATCGAGCGGAGTCTTGAAAAGATTCACCAATGGCTGGCGAGCGTGAATTAACAAGAAGAAGCCAGGAGCCAGGAGCCAGGAGCCCGGAGAAAAAACACTACGGGTGTCGCGAGCGGCCCGGAGTTTCACCGGGCCGCTGAAATGGATCGAGTTGTCTCTAGGATGGGGACCCGGGCCGGTTATTGTCCTTAATTAAGAACTCACGGTGATCCGATATTCCACTCTGCTTTCGATGCACAACTCTCTGAAGCTGCTCAGGGTGCGACGATCACAGCTATCCACTCTCCCTTGGCTCTCAAGGATCGATCCTCAGTTCCCTCCGTCGACGCCATGACGTAATAGTTGGCGCCGCAGGCCGTTAACGGGCTCCGGAGGCTCAGTTCCACCGTAATGCGACATTTTGCTGGCCAGCAAAAAAGCTGTCGAAGAAGCCCCGGTGAGGACTCCTTCTGAGCTAAGAGTACGGCAGGGAAAACAAGCGCGGTTCACGCAAAGACGCAAAGGCGCAAAGGGGAAGGGGATATTTAGCCGGGTGCAACGGTACCGCGACTCGTGTTAACATTCAGTTCGAATGGGACGGTACGACGATTAACCGTATGCACGACTCCCTGCCTGACAGCGACGCAGTCTTGGCGCAGTTTAACCGCCTTATTCAGGAACTGCTTCGCGGTAACATGCATCGCAATACCTTCCGGCCCTGGGAGGTTGAATTGCTCCTGGATATCGAGAGTTGCAACTTGCGCGAGTCGTCCAAGCGGGAGACCCTGCGCCGGTACCAGAAGGCCGTTCAACGCCACATGGAGAAGGGTGCGAGACTGCCTTTGAAATTATCGGAATATATGGAAGCGGTAAAAGCCAAGCGCGCCGCGCAGGCGCCTGCGCAAGCGGCGTCCTGACGAACTGCTATCTTTAAGATTATGGGTTGCGGCAGCGGTGCGATGAATCCTCGAGGGCAGGAAGAGCAGAACCGGACCGGCCATCGCGTATTTTGCGTTAAGTTTCAGCGCGATATGCCGGGCCTGGACGAAGTCCCTTTCGATAACCCGGTGGGCCAGCGGATTTACGAGAACGTCTCTCTGGCCGCCTGGAAACTGTGGCTCGAGCAGATGAAGATGATCATGAACGAGTACCGTCTCAACCTCGGCACTACTGAGGCGCAGGAGTTCGTGCTCAAGCAGATGGAAGATTATTTCTTCGGCGAAGGCGCGGCGTTTCCCCCCGGCTATCAGCCTCCGCAGGCGAAAAACTAGCGGCATATCCCCTCCATTACTGTCGGGGCTCGGAAAGAAACCCGACTCCACTACTGCTCGCAGATAACCCGTTTGACCGTATTTGAGCTAGCACGTCCCACGAGTGGACACCACTTGCGCGACCGGCCGCTATTCTTCCAAAACTTGCGATGGCTCGCGACGTGCATTTTGAATCGCCTATGAACGTCCGTTATGCCATCCGCCTATTGATGAAATCGCCGGGGTTCGCGCTGGTCGCGATTTTGACGCTCGCGCTCGGAATCGGTGTCAATAGCGCAATTTTCAGCATCGTCGATGCGGTCATGCTGCGTCCTTTGCCGTATCCGGAGCCCGAACGGCTGGTTTCGCTATCGGAAAAGACGGGAAAGCAGGGGCCGCACAACGTTAGCACCAGCGGGCAGCCTCTGGGCGGCGGCGCGGATTCGCGAATGGTGGTCGCGCCCGCGAATCTGGTCGATTACCAGAAACAGAAGAACTCGTTTCTTGGCCTCGCGGGGTTTGAATTCTCCGGCATGAACCTGACCGGATCGGGGCTGCCGGAAACATTGAGCGGCGAAGCGGTGACCCAGAATTTCTTCTCGGTCCTCGGCGTCGCACCGGCGCAAGGGCGCGCATTCCTGCCCTCGGAGGACCGTCCGGGAGCGGACCACGTCGTGATCCTGAGCGATAAATTCTGGCGCTCGCACTTTGGAGCGGACCCGCAAATTCTGGGGCGCGCGATTACGCTCAACAACGAGAAATATACCGTGGTCGGCATCATGCCGCCCGATTTTAAAACACCGCGGCAGATCGGCATGAGCAGCGTGGTGTCGTATCTGGTCCCGGCCGCGTATCCGGAGAAGCTGGTGGCGAATCACGCCGACCATCGCGTGCTGGTGGTCGGGCGACTGCGTCCCGGCGCCACGCTCGCGTCCGCGCAAGCCGAGTTGAGCGCGATCTCGGAAGGGCTCGCCGCGCAATACCCGACATCGAATAGAGGTCTGGCCGCCGAGATCGTTCCTTTGGCCAGGGAAATCAACTTCAATGCGCGCGCGTCTCTCGCGATTCTGCTGGGCGCGGTGGGATTGATCCTGCTCATCTCCTGCGCCAATCTCGCGAACCTGCTGCTGGTGCGCGCGATCGGCAGGCAGCGCGAGATCACGATCCGTTTTGCGCTGGGTGCGAGCCGTGCGCGCATTATCGGCGAGCTTCTGGTGCAAAGCGCGGTGCTCGCGATCGCGGGCTGCGGCGTGGGGCTGCTGTTCGCCGCGTGGACCCAGCATTTTCTGGTCTCGCTGGCGCCTCCAAACCTGCCGCGTTTGGATACGGCCGCTCTGAACCCGCGCGTAATGCTGTTCACGCTGGCATTGTCGCTGGTCACGGGAATTGTTTTCGGACTGATGCCCGCGTGGCAAGCGTCAAAGGCCCGCCCCGCGGAGGCGATGCGCGCGACGGATCGCAACCTGGCCGGATCTTCGGTGATGCTGTGGCGAAATTTACTGATGACCGCGGAAATCGCCGTCTCGATGATTCTCTTAGTCGGCGCGGGTCTGCTTCTGAAGAGCTTCGTTACGCTGAATGGTGTGAGCCTCGGCATCACGACGGAGCGCGTCCTCGCCATGACGATCGGTCTGCCCGATACGCGCTACGGGACGCCCGAAAAGCGCAACGCGTTTTTTGAAGAACTGACGGAGCGGGTCAGCCATCTGCCGGGCGTCGAATCGGCGGGCTATGCGAACCGCATGCCGATGCGCGGCGGCTGGTCGAGCAATGCGCGCATCGAAAATCACACCAACGAGGGCGATGCCGATTATCAGGCGGTGAATCCCAGTTATTTCGCGACGCTTGGAGTGAAGCTCGAACGTGGACGCCTGTTGACGCCCGCCGATCGCAACGGTGCGCTTCCGGTTGCGGTGGTGAGCGAAGAATTCGTCCGCCACTATCTGCCGGCCGAGGACCCGATCGGACTCAGGTTTCGTCGCGGCGAGGGCGATCCGTGGATCAACATCGTCGGCGTGGTGAGCGACATTCGCCGCTCCGGCAAGGACTCGATTCTGCGGCCGGAGGTGTTTTTCCCCGCCGCGCAGACGGCAAGCTACGGTGTGCGCCTCTCCGATTTTGCGTTTCGAGCTTCGGGGAATCCGAAAACCTTGATGACGGCGGTACAGCAGCAGGTTTGGGCCATCGATAAGGACCAGCCGGTCACGCAGGTGAAGACGCTCGAAGAGGTCATCTCGCAATCGGTTTCGGAACGGCGTTTCCAGACACTATTGCTGGGGATGTTCGCGGCGCTGGCGCTGATCCTGGCGATGATCGGGATTTACGGAGTCATTTCGTATTCGGTTTCGCAGAGGATTCCGGAGATCGGCCTGCGCATGGCGCTGGGCGCCTCGCGCGGAGGCATCCTGAGCATGGTGATCGGGCGCGCGATGCTGCTGGTCGCCATCGGGATCGTGGCCGGAGGCGCGGGCGCCTACAGCCTGTCCCAATATCTGAAGAGCGTTCTGTTTGAAGTGAAGCCGGGGGATCCGATCACGTACGCGACCATCGCCATTGTGCTGTCGATTGTGGCGCTGGCCGCGTCGTTCCTTCCGGCGCGGAGAGCGATGCGGGTGGATCCGATGATCGCGCTGCGATATGAGTAAGTTCGTCTGTCCGCATGCTTACGCAGGGCGGTTCCCGGTGCTACTCATGGGACAGGCGCGGCACGGGACTATTTCGGCTTGTACGCCACGCAGTCGATTTCAATCCGCATTACAGGATTGACAAACTGCGCTTCCACCGTGGTCCGCGCCGGCTTCTGGTCGCCGAAAAACTCCGCGTAAACCTGGTTCATTTGCGCGAACTCGGTGCCGTCTTTCAGAAAGACGGAGCATTTTACGACGTCGGCTACGGACGCGCCGCAGCCTTCTAAAATCCGTTTGATATTGGCGAGCACCAGACGTGTTTCATGCTGGATGTCGCCGGGCGAAAGTTCGTCCGTGACCGGGTCAATGGGGCCTTGCCCGCTCACATAAATAAAATCGCCGGCCCGCACCGCGGGAGAATAAGGTCCCCGCGGAGTCGGCACAGAAGAAGGGAAAATTCGCTCGATGGACATGTTCTAAGAATTCCCGTCGGTTTTCTTGCGAGGGCGAGGAGGACGCCGCGGGCCTGTCCCACCGCCGCCGCCTCCAGCATGCTTGGCGGGGGCGCGTTTCCTGGCTGGCGCTCGTTTCGCTTTGGCGGGCGGAGGATTCGGTTCGAAGATCGTCGGCTGGCCTTCCACGTACGGCTGAGGCTCGTCCTCCTCTTCGATCTCCGGCGCGATTTCCGGCTCGGGCGGCGGCGGCACGGCGGGCGGATAAAATTCCGCTCCCAGCGACACGCACATGCCCTGATCTTCGTGAGGCTCCAGGCGCACCACCGTCTTATCCTGCGCGTAATTCAGAAACTCGACGAAGGACTGGAAGCCATAGCTCGAGACGTCGAAGTGCGGCTGTTCGGCCTTGAACCAGCCGGCCAGATCGTCCACCGGGCAGTTGTTCTCCAGCTCCAGGCGATGATTTTCCAGCACGTCGCGCAGAGGCGGCAGCAGATCCTCGGGCTTCAGGTTGGCGGCCTGAGGGGTGGAAGAAGTTTTGCGCTCGATGACGTAGCGGCCGCCGGTGCCGGTGACGTTCACCAGATCGGCGCGCTTCAGTTTTTCGACGAAATCGGAAAAGCTGGAGGCTCCATACGCCCGTTCGTTAAACGCCGGGTCGAGCTGGAGCATGGTGGATTTCAGCAGGCCGAGCTGCGGCTGCACGGCGCGCCGTTCGAGGACCTGCAACGCGCGTTCCACCAGCGGAATCGCCTGTTGCAAATCGAGTGGCGCGGGACGCTGGCCTCTGGGCTGTCCGCGGTCGGGTCCGCGATCCGGACGGGGGCCCCTATCTGGACGATCGGCGGGACGGTCGCCCTGGCGGTCAGCCGGACGATCCATGGGACGGTCGCCATGACGAACCTCGACGCGCGGGGCGCGAACTTCGCCCGGCAACGTGACCGGCATGGGTGCGTCCTGGATCAGCGATTCGAAGCTGATGAACTCGTGGCAATTCTGTTGCAGAATCGTCGACGTGAACGCCTTTCCGCCGACCACGAACACGGTCTTGCCGTATTCCTTCAGCTTGTTCACCAGCGGAATAAAGTCGCTGTCGCCGCTGACGATGGCGAACGCGTTCACGTGGGTGTGGGTGAACGCCATCTCCAGCGCGTCCAGCGCGAGGTTGATGTCGGCTCCGTTCTTATCGCCGCGAGGGGAGGGAATCCGCTGCACCATCTGTACGGCGTTTTCCGCCATCTGCCTGGTGGCGCCGTCCTGCCGTCCCCAGTTGGCGTAAGCGAACTTGGCCACGATATCGCCGCGTTCTTTCAGCGCGTCAAGCGCCAGGGACACGTCGAACTCGCGGCGGAGCGTCGACTTCAGTCCGATCTCGATGTTGTCGTAATCGACGAACACCGCAATGTTGAGTTTATCTTGCATTCTTTCTTTCTTAAATCTTTTCAAATGCGGCGACGCGAGAGCCATCAGGCCGTCTGCTTCACCGAGCTGCGGATGAAATTCACGATTGTGTCGAGCGACGCGCCGGGTTGATACACCTGCGCTACGCCGAGCAATTTAAGTTGTGCGGCATCCTCATCCGGAACGATGCCACCCACAATGACGAGCACGTCGCTCATCTGTTTTTCCTTCAACAACTCCATCACCCGGGGCACGATGGCGTTGTGCGCTCCCGAAAGAATCGACAGGCCGATAACCTGCACATCCTCCTGAAGCGCGGCGTTCACGATCATCTCCGGGGTTTGCCGGAGACCGGTGTAAACCACTTCCATCCCCGCATCGCGCAAGGCACGCGCGATAACCTTCGCGCCACGGTCGTGCCCGTCGAGGCCCGGCTTCGCAACCAGTACCCGGATCCTGTGATCCATGCCGCGATGATCCATAGGTCGAGTGGAGTTTCGTTCCGCCGTCTTCCTACTGAAGCGGTGGAACACCTCGTACACAGTATAGAACTAATCTTGACTGCCCTCGCAACCGATCCTACACTTAGCCATGCCGGACTCCGAACCGCTCCCCTCTGTTGACGCGTTACAATTCCGCCGCGCCCAGCCCATTGATCGCCCGGCTGGTGACGCTTCGAAAAGCTGCGCGGCCTGCAAACTGCCGATCGACGGGCAGCATTATCAGGTTCAGAATCATGTGATCTGCCCGTCGTGCGCGGCGAAAATCCTGGCTGGCAAGCAGGCGAAAAAGCCGATTCCCTGGGTTCGCTTAGTAGTTTACGGGCTCGGAGCGGCGCTGGCCGGCTGCATCCTGTACGCGATTCCTCTGGCCATGGGGTTTCAAATCGGCATCGTGGCGCTGGCGGTGGGATGGATGGTCGGGAAAGCGATCCGCACCGGAGGGTACGGAACCGGCGGGCGGCCGCAGCAGATTCTGGCGGTCGCGCTGACGTATTTTGCGATCAGCACCAGCTTCATCCCGGCGCTGGTTTTCACCGGAATGAAGAAGGGGTTCGCAGAACGATCCGCGGCCAAAAAACCAACGGCTCAGCCGGCCGCGGCGCCCGTGGCGAAACCGCTGAAGGCGCTATCGCCCGGAAAAGCAGTGGCCGGACTCCTTGTCCTCGCCGTCATTTCTCCCTTTCTCGAACTGGCAAGCTCACCGGTGGGCGGTCTCATCTCGCTGTTCATCATCTTTATAGGATTGCAACGCGCCTGGGCCTTGACGGCCGGACACGAGATACTGGTAACAGGACCGTATTCGTGACAACCGCTGTCAACCAATGTGTTTGCCCCGATTGCCAAGCGCCAATCGATGCATCCGCGTTGAGTTGTCCGTCGTGCCACGCGCTGGTTCACGCGGCCGAACTGGAAGCTCTGGCCGCACAGGCGCAACAGGCGATGGCACGTGGAGATACCGCGGCGGCGCGCGAGCTTTGGCAGCGGTCGTTATTGCTTCTGCCTCCCGACAGCGTGCAGTATCGCGCAATCCGGGCACATATCGAAAATCTCAGGACGACGGCGCCGCAATCGGGCAGCGGGTGGAAGAAGGGCGCGGCAGGGATCGGGCCGGCGCTCCTGCTGCTCTTCACCAAGGGCAAACTTCTGCTTCTCGGCCTGACCAAGCTCAGCACGCTGCTTTCGATGCTGGCGTTCGCCGGAGTTTATTGGGCTCTCTACGGATGGAAGTTCGCCATCGGGATGGTCTTCTCGATTTACATCCATGAAATGGGCCACGTGCTGACGCTGCGCGAGTACGGCATCCCGACCAGCGCGCCGATGTTCATCCCCGGATTCGGGGCGTTCATAAGGTTGAAGCAACTGCGCATCATCCCGATTCAGGACTCGCGCGTCGGCCTCGCCGGACCGACCTACGGCCTGGGCGCGGCGGCGTTCTGCCTCGCGGCCGGGTACGTGACCGGCTCGAAAGCGTGGGATGCCATCGCTCATTTCGGAGCGGTGATCAACATCTTTAACCTGACGCCCGTCTGGACGCTGGACGGGTCCAGGGGTCTTACTTCGCAGACCCAGCAGCAACGGCTAATCATTCTCGCGGCGGCCGGCATCGCCTGGTGGCTGACCGGGGAAGTGATGTTGGGGCTGGTCACGCTAGGCGCGATTTATCGCCTATTCACAAAAGACGCGGCACAGGAGCCGGATAACGTCGGAATGGCCCAGTTTTTAGGACTAATCGCGGCATTGTCGGCAGTGGCGATGCTGGCGGAACATCACGCGCAGTAAAAAACAATGTTGGCCGCCGATGAACGCGGATGAACGCCGATAGCGCAACTTATTCTTTCTTATCTGCGTTTATCCGCGTTCATCGGCGGCCAACATTGTTTTTTTTCGAAGTCCTACAGCACGCTGGTTTCCGTGTAACTCCCAAAAACTTCGCCCAGCGACGCGGCGATCTCACCGACCGTCGCATACACGCGCACGGCGTCGAGAATGAAGGGCATAGTATTTTCCGTTCCCTCCGCCGCCTTTTTCAAACTTGCGAGCGCTTTCTCAACGTCGCCGGCGCTCCGTCTTGCCTTTACCTCGCGGAGTTTTTCTATCTGACGGCGTTCGGCAGTCGCGTCGATTTGCAACAGCTCGATCGGTTTTTCATCTTTCTCCGTAAACTTGTTCACCCCGACGATCACGCTCTCGCCCATTTCCACCGAGTGCTGAAATTCATAGCTCGCGTTGGCGATTTCGGTTTGCGGAAAGCCTCGCTCGATGGCCGGAATCATCCCGCCCATATCATCGATCTGGCGAATGTAGCGGTTGGCAGCCTCTTCCACATCGAGCGTCAGTTTTTCCAGAAAATAGCTGCCGCCCAGAGGATCGGGCTCTGACGTGATGCCAGTTTCATAGGCGATCACCTGCTGCGTCCGCAGCGCGACCGTCACCGCGTGTTCACTCGGCAGCGCGTACGCTTCATCGAGAGAATTGGTATGCAGCGACTGGCATCCACCCAGCACCGCCGCCATCGCCTGCACCGCCGTTCGGACGATATTGTTCTGCGGCTGCTGCCAGGTGAGGGAGCAACCCGCGGTCTGCGCGTGAAACCGGAGCTTCTCGCTCCTTTCGTCCTTGGCTCCGTAGCGGTCCCGCATGACGTTCGCCCAGATTTTGCGTGCCGCACGATATTTTGCGATCTCCTCGAAGAAATCGTTATGCGCGTTGAAGAAGAAACTCAGGCGGGGAGCGAAAGAATCGACCGGCAGGCCGCGTTCGAGCGCCCAATCCACGTACTCGATGCCGTCGCGCAGGGTGAACGCCAGCTCCTGCACGGCGGTCGATCCGGCTTCCCGGATATGATAGCCGCTGATCGAAATCGGATTGAAGCGCGGCGTGTGTTTGGCCGCGAACTCGATGGAATCGGTCACCAGGCGCATCGACGGCCGCGGCGGATAGATGTACTCCTTCTGTGCGATGTACTCCTTCAGAATGTCGTTTTGCAGCGTGCCGGAGACCCGGTCCCAGCTCACGCCCTGCTGCTCGGCGACTGCCAGGTACATGGCCCACAGAATCGATGCCGGAGAATTGATGGTCATCGAAACCGTCACGTCCCCCAAGGGAATGCCGCGAAACAGCGTTTCCATGTCAGCCAGCGAAGAAATCGCCACGCCGCATTTGCCCACTTCGCCTTCCGAAGCGGCGTGGTCCGAATCGTAGCCCATCAACGTCGGCAGATCGAACGCCACCGATAGTCCGGCCTGCCCTTGCGCGAGTAAATAATGATAACGGGCGTTGGTGTCCTCGGCGGTCGCAAAGCCGGCAAACTGCCGCATGGTCCACAACTTCTTGCGGTACATGGTTTCGTGGATGCCGCGCGTGTACGGGAACTCGCCGGGCTTCCCCGCGTCGATCGGCCTGGAGTAAGAAGGCTCGAGCGGCAGCCCGCTGAGGGTCTTGTAGGATTTAGTCGCGGTAAGCGCCATGGCAACTTTATTCTACGCCACGGCTCTGTTCTCGTCTGTCCGCATGCTGACGCATGGCGGTTCCGCGGAACCGCGACCGTCGCGAGTGCGCGAACATAATAGCGTGCCCGACAAACCGTTCGACGACCCGCACCTTGCCCTGAACCGCATCTACACAAAGCGCGGCGACGCGGGAGAAACCAGCCTCGCCGGAGGCCAGCGCGTGCAAAAAGATTCGGCGCGCATTGAAGCGTACGGGACCGTGGATGAGGTAAACTCCTTCGTCGGCCTGGCCGTGGTTTCGTGCGAGGAGCTGATCGCGCGCGACCCGCGCATCGGGCTGCTTCTCGTCATCCTGCGGCGCGTGCAACATGAGTTGTTCAACCTGGGCTCAATTCTGGCGACGCTGCCGGAGGATGTGCATCCCAAGCAGGCTCGCATCACGCCGGCCGAGATCGCGCAACTGGAACGGGAGATCGACGCCGTGAACGAATCGCTTCCTTCGCTCCGCAGTTTCGTGCTGCCAGGAGGAACACGCGTCAATGCGGAACTGCACGTCGCTCGCACCGTCTGCCGTCGCGCGGAGCGCCTGCTGATTGCGCTGTCGCGCATGGAGCCCGTTCCGCCGGAGACGATTCAGTATCTGAATCGCCTCAGCGACGCCATATTCGTCTGGAGCCGCTGGGTGAATCAGGCGCTGGGCGCGCCGGAGATTTTGTGGGAGCCGAACCAGGCCGCGTCAGCGCAAAATATCAAGGATCGCGCCGTTTAGCGCGGGGAAACGGAACCGGTATCCGGCCTTGAGAGCCGCCTCCGGAATCACGCGCTGGCTCGCGTAGACGATCTGCGCCATGTCCCCATAGAGCAGGTGCAGCGCGAATTTCGGAACAGGAAAAATCGCCGGTCGATGAAGCGCGGAGGCCAGTTCCCGGGTGAATTCTTCGTTGGTAACTGGATTGGGAGCGGTCGCGTTCACGGGGCCTTCGATCGAAGACGACAGCGCGAATTCGATCAGGCCGACAGCGTCTTCCAGGTGAATCCAGGCCATCCACTGTCGCCCGTCGCCGATTTTGCCGCCGATGCCGAGCTTGAACGGCAGCAGCATCTTATCGAGGCCGCCGCCTTTACCTAGAACCAAGCCGTTGCGGAGGCAGACGACGCGGACGCCGAACTCCTCCGCCTTGCGCGCTTCGCGCTCCCACTCCACGCAGGTCTCGGCGAGAAATCCTTCCGCCGGAGGCGAGGATTCGGTGAGCAAATCGTCGCCGCGCGATCCGTAATACCCGACAGCCGACGCGCTGACCAGCACTTTGGGAGGATTCGAGCGCATCGCGTCCACAAGCCCGCGGGTTCCTTCGATACGGCTGGATTGAATCTTTTCGCGAACGTCTTTGGTCCAGCGTTGGGAGACTGGTTCGCCGGCGAGGTGAACCACGGCGTCGGCTCCGGCGATGGCGTCCAGACTGCCGCGCAGGGAAACGGCCAGGGCGTCGGGCCCAAGGTTATCCATCAGGCGGCGGCCGATGAAACCGGAGGCTCCGGTGATCGCGATGGTCATGAATCGTGTGGGGCGGGCCATCGGCCCGCAGCCGCCCACTGGGCGGCTTCTCTTAGGTTGTTCACCAACAAGAGCCGCCTGGTAGGCGGCTGCGGGCCGATGGCCCGCCCCACAACACCGGGCGGAGTGATTCGGGACGGGGCAAAAAGGACAACGATTTTCATAACAGCGATCCAGTGGGATGAATATAGGCGTTCACGTCGGTTTTGCGTTTCATGCCGTCCAGCGACATATACCGTATCATGCCGAAAATCGGACGCTCCGACCACGGCCGGTCGTGCAGGCCGAAGCACCAGAGGACATTTGTATACGTGTTCGGATCGCGGCCATCCAGTGCGTATTTATCGTGCAGATAGATCATGGTGTCCAGCGCGTCCTGATGCGCGGCCGACCATTCGACGATCTTCTTTCCCCAGTACATTCGGTAGTAGCCGTGAACTTTCCCGTCGCGCAGCATCTCGCGTTGCGTGGCGTTCCATAGCGCGTCGTGCGTTTCGGCGCGCTCGAACTGGTTGCGTGTGTAGATGGGATCGCGTTTGTCGCCTGCGTGTTTCCGTAAAGTTGCTCGCGCCCAATCCGGCAGCGCGTCGAGCATGTCCGGCTTTGGTCCGTAACGGGCGAAATTGAATGCCAGTTCGCGGCGCACGATCAGTTGTTCCAGAAATTCTTCGGCGATCAGCTTGTGCTCCGCGGCGTATTCCTTCGCCGCCAGCGCGATTTCGAGCGACGAAATGTGTCCGAAGTGCAGATACGGGCTCATTCCCGAAGTCGATTTTTCCGACGGCTGATTGCTGGTCTTGGCGTAGCGCCTGAGGTTATGTTCGAGAAAGCCACGAAGCCGCCGCTCGGCCTCCTTGCGCCCTCCGCGAAATTCCGTCGATGGCGCGATGCTGTGGTCGATCTCGCATTCGGCCACCAGCTTGGGGATGTCCCGCACCTCGCAATGAAGGGGCGAAACGGGCGCATCCCATTTTCTTTTGATCCGGATTGGCGCGACCGGCTGCATGCACTGCGCCAGGACCTTGTGAATCTTCGGACGGATGGTATACGCCGCGTACTCCTGCTTCACGAAATGCGCCATCGGCACGATGCAACTCGAATCGACTGCGTAATACGGGATTTCGAGCCGCGAAGGAACGCTGCGATTGTGGTCGACGGCGATGAACGCCGGATAATCGTCGGTGACGACAGCCGCCGCATCCGCCGCCAGGCGATACAGCGCGTCATTGGGATCGGCTCGCCGCCTGCGCAGGTGAAACACATACCCGATGCCGAGTTTCGCGAGCCTCCGCTTCGTCTCCGGAACTCCTTCCAGCAAAAATGTATGGAAGCGGTCGCTCGCGAATGGGTACGTGCAGGTGAGCCCCTCGTACACCAGCAGAGGCATATGATGCTCATTCGCCAGTTCCGTCGCGAATGCCAACGCGTGGTTCGATTCCACCCTGCGGTTCATCTGCGACCAGTACAAAATGTACTGCGCGCTCCGCTTCAGTTCCCGGCCGTTCAGTTTCCGGACGCGTTCCATTCTCTTAATGAGATGATAAAGAAGCGCATGCGGCTTATAAATCGCGCGAAACTTCTGTGGTCCTACCTGCTCAAGCGTGAGCGTGTGCCCGCGCTGCCGGTGGAGTACATCGTTGAGACCACGGCCAAGTGCAACCTTTACTGCCCGATGTGCCCGCGCGAGACGCATCCGCAGCCTAAAGAGGATATGAACGACGCGGTGTTCGACGCGCTGATCGAGGGCGCGGCGCAGACCGGCGAACATATGATGCTAATCGGATTGGGCGAACCGCTGCTCGATCCGAAAATTTTCGAGCGCATCGAGTTTTGCGAACGCCACGGCATCTCGACGCTGCTTTCGACCAACGGCGTGCTGCTGGACGAAGCCGCTGCCGAAAAACTGCTCGCCACGCCGCTGGCGCACGTGACCCTCAGCTTCGACGGCGCGACCAAGGAATCCTTTGAACAGTATCGAAAGGGCGCTAAATACGAGCGCGTGCGTGACAATTTCGTCCGTTTTTCGACGCTGAAGCATCAAAAGAATGCCAAAATTCAGATTGTCGTCCAGATGGTCCGCATGCAGGACAACGCCCATGAGGTGGAGGACTTCAAGCGTTTCTGGAGCGCGGTGCCGGGCGTCGACCAGGTGCGGATTAAAGAGGACGAGACCAACGTTCTGCAACCGGAAGCGGCGCGAACCGGAGCCGGATCCAGGGTTTGCCACTATTTGTGGCGCGGCCCGGTCTATGTGAAGCACGATGGCCGCGTGTTTCCCTGCTGCCAGAGCTACATGCTGGACGGCGAACCCATCGGCCGTTTGCCCGAACAAACGCTGGACCAGATCAACAATTCAGAAGAGATGCGGCGGCTGCGGAGACTTCATGCCGAGGGAAGAGCCGGCGAAATCGATATGTGCGCGCGGTGTTGCGTCGCCATTCCGCATCCGCTGTTAGTAGCCGGAAGCCTGATTTTGCACGGGAAATGGGTGCGGCGCGCCGTCCCCATCATCGAACGAATGGTTTACGGCGCCAAGCTGCCGAAGCGCCTGCTGGCGCCGCAGCGGGAGACGCTGGTTCAGATTGATCGTGAATAAACCGTGACGACGCGGTAGAATGGAAGGACGGCTGATCCATTTACTCATATGAAAGAAACTCCCATGGAGAAGCAGGCCCAAAACATACAAGAGGCATTCCTCAATAATGCCCGCAAAGACAAGACGTTCCTGACCATTTACTTAATGAGCGGGGTGAAGCTTTCCGGACGCATCAAAAGTTTCGACAAGTACTCTGTGATTCTGGAAACGAATAATCAGGAGCAACTGATTTTCAAACACGCCATTTCGACGGTCGTCGTTTCGAAGCCGTTCCATTCTCCGGCGCATTCGAACACCGCATCCATGGGCTCTCACGCGGCTCCCGGCGTTCCCATAACAGATTCGGAATAGTAAGTTGACCCGGTCCTATCGTTATCGCCAAATCCCCAGGCTGACGCCAGGGGTTATAACTCCGTTCCGTCAGGGCGGGGATTCACGCGATCGGCGCACCGGAAACGTTATGACCGGGACAGCTTACCAGTGCCCATAGGCGAAGAAATCGCAATCTTAGTCGGCCTCCATCTGACAGGCCGTGCGTCGGAACTGATCAGCGCCGAGGATTCGATGGAGGAACTCGCCGCGCTGGCCATGTCGGCCGGTGCGCGAGTCGCCGAAAAACAGATTCAATCGCGAGCCAAGGTCGATGCGGCGACGTTCGTCGGTTCCGGCAAAGTGGAAGAGCTGAAAGCGCAGGTATTGTTCCACGAGGCGACGACGGTCATTTTCGACCGCGAACTGTCGCCGACCCAGCAACGCAACCTGGAAAAAGCTCTTGATGTGAAGGTCCTGGACCGGACGCAGTTGATCCTGGATATTTTCGCCCGGCGCGCCCGGACGCGCGAGGGCAAATTGCAAGTGGAACTGGCGCAGTTGAATTATCTGCTGCCCAGGCTGACCGGCCACGGCGCGGCGATGTCCCGCCTGGGCGGCGGAATCGGAACCCGCGGCCCCGGCGAAACGAAGCTCGAAACGGACCGGCGCAGGATTCATCAGCGCATCGCGGCCATCAACCGTTCGCTGGAACGCGTACGCGGCGGCAGAACGACGCAGCGTCAGCAGAGGCAGGCGGTTCCTCTGGCGACCATCGCGCTGGTCGGCTACACCAACGCCGGAAAATCGACGCTGTTCAACCGGCTGACTGGCGCGGAAGTGCTGACCGACGCGAGGATGTTCGCCACGCTCGATCCAACCGTGCGCCACGTCACGCTGCCGTCGCATCGCAGAGCATTGATGAGCGATACGGTCGGCTTCATCCGAAATCTGCCGACCACGCTGGTGAAGGCGTTTCGAGCCACGCTCGAAGAAGTCGTCGAGGCCGAACTGTTGCTCCATGTCGTCGACGCGAGTTCGCCCGAAGCGGCGCAACAAACGGCGCACGTGCTGGCCACGCTGAGCGAAATCGGAGCCATGGCCACGCCGCAGATCCTCGTGTTGAACAAGGTCGACAAAATTCCCGGCGATCCGGATACTGCGTCGATCGCACGGCGGATTTTGAGCGATCCAGACCATCAGCCGGCGGGCGCGGTGGCGATTTCGGCGCGCACCGGCGAGGGATTCGACGCACTGCTTACGAAGATCGACGAGACACTCGCGCTGGATCCGGTTTCTCCTTGCGTGTTTCATTTCCCGATAGCCGAAGGCGCTCCGCTGCATCTGCTCCACGAGCACGGCCGCGTGACGGCGACGCGTTATACCGGCGAATCGTGCGAAGTGGAGGCGCTGACGCCGGAATCCATCAGGCGCAGATTGGAAAAATATCTGGTGCCAGCCTCGTGATCGCGGCTGCTAACAGCCGATTGCTCTGAGCCGCGACCGCTGGGGAGCGATCATTTGACCGGTTTACAATAAGCCATGTTCCGGGCCCAGATTCAAGACCACGTCTATCTGCAATTGCTGCAAGAGCGCCATGCGGCGGAAGTGTTTTCCCTCGTCGATCAGGAACGCGAGTATCTGCGGGAGTGGCTCCCATGGGTGGACGCGACACACGTGCTCGACGACACCCTGAGCTTCATCCGGTCTTCGCTCGAACAGTTCGCCTCGCAGAAAGGCTTCGCCTGCGGGATCTGGCGCGAGCGAACTTTCTTAGGCGTGATTGGCACGGCCAAGCTCGACATGTTGAACCGCAAGGGTGAAATCGGCTACTGGCTGGGGAGTTCGTTTCAGGGGCAGGGAATCATGACGGCGGCGGCCCGCGCCGTGGTGACGCACATGTTCCAGGAGATGGATCTGAATCGCGTGGAGATTCAATGTGCCGTGGGCAATGACAAAAGCTGTGCCGTGGCCCAGAGCCTGGGGTTCACTGAGGAAGGTGCGGCGCGGGAGGCACACCTGCTCCACGGCCGCTTCCGCGATCTCCGCCGATTCGCCATGTTGAAGCGCGATTGGACGCCGTAGGTTATGATTTTAGAATCGGGATGAATCTGCCCAACATACTGACGCTGGCCCGAATTTTCCTCGTGCCGCTGCTGGTCGCCGCGCTGCTCGCCGACGGCGCCAGTGTGAATTGGGATGCGTGGGTCCCCTTCTCGCGCGAAATCTTCGCGTTGTGCGTGTTTCTGGCCGCTGCGGCGACGGATCTTCTCGACGGTTATCTTGCCCGGAGGCTGGGCCAGGTGACCACGGTAGGGACGCTGCTCGATCCCATCGCCGACAAGTTGCTGATCTCGGCGGCGCTGGTTTCGCTGGTCGATATTCATCGCGTGCCGGCCTGGATGGTGATCCTGATTATCGGCCGCGAATTCGCGGTTTCCGGCCTGCGTTCCATCGCCTCGGCCGGAGGGTATACGATTGCCGCCAGCGAACTGGGCAAATCGAAAATGGCGGCGCAGGTTGCCGCGATCGCGCTGGTGATCGGCAGCATCCGCTGGCCGGCTTTGAGCGAGATGGCCACCATCGGCATGTGGGTGGTGATGCTGTTCGGGATCGTTTCAGCGGCCGATTACTTCCGCACCTTTTGGCGGCGCGTGGACGATTCGGTCAAGCTGAGGAGACGCCGCGAGCTGCTGCGTCTCGAACGCCGGAAGAAGCGCAGCGCGATGGCTTCGGGCCAGCCGGTTTAAGTTGTGCGTTGTTTCGATCTGCTGCTTGCCGCTTCGCTCAGCCGAAGGATTATTCGGCCCTTTTCACCGACGCCGGGACAGAGGCGATTTCGAACTGTGATTCGCGATGTGCCCCTGATTCCAGGCTGTGTCCCCAACGAATGTGGGGCGGCTTTTCTTCCCAGCGACGAGCAAGCCTGCTGGAAGCAGGCTGCCGGCTAATACCCCGCCCCACAAGACAGCGAGAGTTCTATACGACAGTCGTTTTCGCCTCTGGCAATCCGCAGGCGAGCCACGCGTCGTAGCCGCCGATGACGTTCATCACGTCGTTGTAACCCGCGCGCTGAATCAGGCTGCACGCGATGGCGCTGCGGTAGCCTCCTTTGCAGTGCACCGCGATCGGGCGGTCACGATCGAGTGTCGAAATGAGAGATTCCAGCTTGTGCAAAGGCATCAGCTTCGCGCCTTCGATGTGCCCTCCGGCGAACTCCGGCTCACGCCGCACATCCACCACCTGCAAATGCTCCATCTCGCGGCGCAAATCCTCGACCGAGACCTGATGAATCTCCCGCACCGGGCCGGTCCACTGCGCCATCCCTCCTTTTAGCGTACCCACGATCTTCTCAATCCCGACGCGCGCCAGGCGCATGCGCGACTCTTCGAGATGCTCTTCGTCCTCGGCGATCAGGACAATTTCTTTATCGAGCCCGAGAATCGTTGCGGCGAACGACGCGTACTGGCCTCCCAGAGCGATGTGCACCGCGCCCGGAATGTGGCCGTTGAAAAATTGTTGCGACGGCCGCGTGTCGAGGACGATCGCGCCGGCGGGAATCGTCGTTAATTCCGCGAGAGGCTGCATCTCCGTCAGCGCCGGCGCGCCACTCCGATTCAACTCCGCGTCGAGCGCGAAATACCCGGGCCTCTCCGGCAGTTCCGCCGTCAGCAGACGCACGAACTCTTCTTTCGATGTCGGGCGCAGCGCGTAGTTCAGAGCGCGCTCCTTGCCGATGGTCGATTGCCGTTCCGGCCGCATCTGCTTGCCGCACAGCGAGCCCGCGCCGTGCGCCGGATACACTTCGACATCGTCTCCCAAAGGCAGCAATTTCCGATGCAGGCTATCGAACAACATTCCGGCCAGTTGCTGCGGTGTCAGATCCGGCGCGAGGTCCGGACGGCCGACATCGCCGATGAACAACGTGTCGCCGGTCAGCACCGCATAAGGAGTCGCGCGCCGGTCCAGGTCGGCGATCGCGATCGAAATACTTTCTATCGTGTGGCCGGGGGTTTCGAGGAATTTCAGAATCACCCGGCCGAATCCAACTTCGTCGCCATCATGCACGTCGACGTGCGGAAACGTTGCTCCGGCCCGTGCGCCGAGATAGATTTTCGCTCCCGTGCGTTCGGCCAGTTCGCGATGTCCGCTCACGAAATCGGCGTGCAGATGGGTTTCAATGACATACTGGATTTTCAGCCCCTGCGCGGCCGCTTCGTCGATGTAAAGAGACACATCGCGCTGCGGATCGACGACGACCGCAACGCCTTCCGAGCCCAGCATGTACGACGCATGAGACAGGCAGGTGAGATAAAACTGTTGGAAGTACATCCTTACCGATTATAAATATGGACGCGGAACATCGGCTTGGCTTTCTCCGACGGTTCCTCTTCGTAAATCTGCTCGGTCTTCGCCGGATCGTACTCGCGCCACAGCCAGGCGAGCGACAAAGGCAACTGCGCATTCGCGTCCGCGCCATTATGCGAGCCGTTGCCGAACTGCAGATGAAAATCGTAGCCTTTCATCTTGAGCGAATTCGCCATCTGGATATTTTGCAAAGGCCAGCTGCCGTGGTCGTTTTCCAGATCCTCGCCGCCGTCCTGCAAATAGACGCGGATGTTGCGCTTGGCTTCCTTGCGAATCTTGTTCGGATACACGTTGCCGCCGTCGATCTGGCCGGGATGCCACTGGATGCTGGTAAAGCTCCCGATGGTCGAGAGGACACGCGAAAACTCCTCCGGATGCGTCCAGGCGGCGTTGAAAGAACAAATCCCGCCCGACGACTCGCCGGCGATTCCGTGGCTATAAGCGTCTTTGTGAATGTTGTATTGCGCGTAGACGCCCGCCAGCAACTCATCGAGAAAATGAACGTAGGTATCGTTCATCGTGTCGTATTCGATGCTGCGCATCGCCTTGTCGCCCACCTTGCCGGGCGCGATAAACACGCTGATCATCACCGGGATGCGCAACTGGTAAGTCAGGTTGTCGAGCACGTTCAGCGTCCGCCGGCCGTTGCGCGCGATGTGGCCTTGGCCGTCCTGCCAGATCATCAGCGCGGCCGGCTTGGCTGGATCGTACTGGGCGGGAACGTAGATCCAGTAGTCGCTCTGCATGCCGGCGTAAACCTTGCTGGTGAAGACCATCTTCTCGGACATCTTGCCCTGGGGCACGCCGGGCTGCTCATAGGACGCGGGCAGGAAAACTGGTATATCCAGGCGTCCTCCAAACGGTTGCCCGTCGATGACGTAATGAAATTGGTGGGAACGGCCCTGCGTGAGCCTCACCACCGCCGACCACAAGTCGCCCTCGACGCGCGACATCGGCACAGGCTTGTCGTCGTCCGTGATCAGCGCCGGCGTCTTGTCGGTCTCAATGGCGAAAAGCGCCGCTTCATGATCGGTGAGGTAGGCGAGGCCCTTCTTGAGGTCGTCGGCTTTGAGCGCGGAGCGGAGCTGCGGGCCGTTTTTCGCCATCTCGGCCAGATTCTGAGCGGCGGCGAACGCGCCAAGGAAGCAAAAAAGAACTACGTGTTTCATGCCTTGCCCATTTTATCTTCGATAATGTCGAACAGTTGATCGATATCCCAGGGACGGGTGTGGATGTGCGAGGAAAGCCGCACCTGCGGTCCGCCGCTCACGAAAATCTTGCGTTTTCCCGTTTCCTGCCACACCGCGGCCGAGTCTCTTTTAAATTTGATCGCGACCAGCGCCGCGATCATGCGGTCGTCATCCGCCGTCAGCAATTCGATATAGGGAAGCTTCGCCGCGCGATCGTAGGTGTGGCGCGCCAGGTGATGAATGCGCGCGTAAATTCGCTCCGGCCCCACGGCCTGGGCGAAACGCAGGCCCGCGATCATGCCTTCGATAATCGCGCGGTTGTTGGTGCCCTGGCGCATGAAGCGTCCGGCCTTCAGCGATTTGTCGTCCCACCCGCCAGTGACGTTCAAGGGCCACAGGCGGTCGAGGTTTTCTTCGCGAATATACAAGAAGCCGGAACCGGCTGGCGCGAACATCCACTTGTGCGGACTGCCGGCGAAGAAATCGCAATTCAGTTCGGAGAGCTTCACCGCCGTCTGGCCGTGCATGTGCGCGCCGTCGACCAGCGTCAGCACGCCTTTGGCTCGCGCGGCGTCGCAGATTTCGCGGATTGGCAGGATCGTGCCCGTGGCACTGAGGATTCCGCTGAAACTCACGATGCGCGTTTTGGGGCCTATGCGCGAGATCATCAGCTCGGCCAGTTGCGCGGGATCTTTGGGAGGCAGAGGAATCGGCACTTCGCGAATGGTGATGCCGTAGCGGGCGCGCTTCGCTTCCCATCCGGCCTTGCCGGACGTATGCTCCAGATTCGTCATGAGCACTTCGTCGCCGGCTTTGAGGTCGAGCCCGGAGGCGACGGTGGTCAACGCCTCCGTGGCGTTGTGCATGATGGCGAGCTCGTCTTTCTTGCAGCCGAGAAATTTCGACAGTTCCTCGCGCTCCGCGTCCAGCGTCTCGTAGCCCCAGCGCGGATACGGGTACGGCGTTTCGAGCGCGGCGGACTCCTCCATATATTTCGCGACGTGCTGAACCACCGGGCGAGGCATCACTCCGAGACTGCCGTTGTTGAGAAACGATCGCCACTGCGGCAGGAAAAACTGCTCCTCGCGCATGCGCGTCCAGTAGGTTTCCGGGTCGCGGGAAAAGAGAGCGTCGTCGGGAAGTGGAGTGGCGGGAGAAGCGATGATCTTCTGCCAGGGCACGCCAAAAAGACTCGCGCCGGCGCGCAAAGCATTGCGTCGATTCATGACGATAAGTCTACTGCGCGACGCCATGCTACAATCATTTGGTTTGACCAATCAAATTACAATTCTGATGACGTGTTACCCGAGGATTTACTTCGCCTGCCACACGCGCCACGTCCAGGACGAGGAAACGCATCAGCGGCTCAGCGCCCATCAGGCCGGCATTCTCGATCACCTCGACGAGGTCGAGCCCACCAGTATGCTCCAACTCGCCGGGCATATGGGCGTGACGGCGTCGACCATGTCGCTGACCGTCGACCGGCTGGTTCGCTCCGGCTACGTGACGCGCGATCGGGACGCTCTCGACGCGCGCAAGGTGGCCCTGCGATTGACCAAGGATGGGGCGCGTTTGAAGGAGCGGAAGTCGGTTTTGGATCGCGAGTTGGTGGCGGCGATGCTGGCCCGCATGAAGCCTCGCGAGCGCGCGGCCGGCCTTGCCGGGCTGGAACTTCTGGCCAAAGCCGCGGCGGAGTTTGTCGAATCGAGGAAATTCAAAGAACTAACCAGGAGGACTGCATGAAGTGGCTGATTTATGGAGGACTGGCCGTGGTCATCATCCCGGCGATTGTGGTTTTGATCGGCGCCGTGCTGCCGAAGGAGCACGTGGCCAGCCGCAAAATGGTTCTGAAAGCGTCCCCCGCCGACGTGTTCGCGCTGATCGCGGGGCCATCCGATTGGAGAGGCCTGAAGTACGAACTGCTGGCGCCGAATCCTCTCCAGTGGCGCGAGACGGATTCGAACGGCGCGATTACGTATGAGCGCGTCGATACCGTCGTACCCGCGCGGATCGTCAACCGTATTGCCGACCCGAAGCTGCCGTTCGGAGGAAGCTGGACGTATGAAATCGCGCCCATCGGCACGGGTACGGAGCTGACGATCACGGAAAACGGCGAGGTCTACAATCCTCTGTTCCGCTTCGTGAGCCGGTTCATCATGGGCCACGCCGCGACTATCGAAAAGTACCAGCGCGATCTGGCCGCGCACTTCAAGGAATAGTGGTGATCCCCGCCCTCACGGGACGGGGTTGTGACCCCTGGCGTAGGGGCCGCCAAAATTGGCGGCCCCACAAGAGCCAGAAAGTGAGACAGAGATACTGATCGCAATCGTCTATGCCGGCAGATACTGCTTCAGCGTAGTGAAGAAGGAGCGGATGAAATCGGTGCCGATCTGAGTCGCGGCGTCTTCATTGTTGTTGACGATCGGGACTATCACCCGCACCAGCGCGGTGTCGGTCCGGTTCAACTTGATGGCGTCGGCCACCACCCAGTACTTGGCCTTAAATTCGTCGGCCACCACGCGGTCGCGCGATTGATACCAGTAAAGGACCAGTTCGCGCTCCTGCCCGTGGACGATAACGTAGCGATTCACGACGATGGGCGCGCCCACGCCGGCGTCGATCGGATAATTTTCCGAGCTCATCTGCGTCCATCCGGCTCCGGGCATGCAGTTTTTCGGGGAATGGGGCGCTTTGCCGTTGCGCTGCGTGCGGAATGACGCCACAAACAGGCTTGCATTGGCGCCGGTGGACGCATTCTGGTAAACGCGGTTCAAGGTGTCGTCGGCTTTGAGCACGCTCTGCGTTTCCTCGTCCACCTGACTTTCCTGGGTCATGATCCAGGAATCAAAATGACGAGGCACCTGAGCCAGGGGACGACTGGTAGGAATGTACTCGGGACGGATGGAACTGTAGAGCAGCGCCGTCTGGATAATCAGAAATACGGTGACCAATCGGGCGGAAGTCGAGTTTAGAAATTTAAACAACCGGGGCCTCTTTTTCGAATTTCCAGCGGTAAACAAGATTAATCACCAGGTGCAGGACATAAAGCATGGCGAAGGCGATCGCGAAAATGACAAAGCCTTCCAACTCGTGAAAAAAGCCGCGCGCCAGTTCGGGGTCGCGTTCGCTTAAAATTCCGGTAATGGTGACGCGGCCCGCGTTGGCGATAATGGCGATCGGCAGCACGCCGATGAACAACGCAAAACGCATCCAGATCTTGTTATCGAAGAAATAGCCGTACACCAGCGCCAGGAAAGACAACGACATCAGACTGCGGATGCCGCTGCACGCTTCGGCCACGGAGAGCTTCTGGCTGGCCAGTTCCAGCACATTGCCTTCGCGCAGCACGGGGATGTCGATCAAGCCGAGCAGCACCTCCGCCACGCGGCTGGCGAACAGTTGCAGCGGAAAGGTGATCTGGTTGTAGATCACGGTGGGAATCGGGATCATGAAAGGCAGCAGCAGAAGGGGAAAGATCAGTTCCCGGATCAGCGCCGTGCCGCCCAGCACCAGCAGCAAACCGAGCAGCGTTTCCAGAAACGCGGTTCGCTGGAGAAATAGTTCCGCGCCCAGCAGGCCGATGTAGGCTTGAAATCCGCCAAAAGCCATCAGCGCGACGCCCCACCAGGCGGGCTTCCATTCGAGGGCGATCAACTGTTCCCGGCGCTGCCAGACGATATAGCCGGAGACCAGGGGTACGAAAAATCCGTGGCTCGTGTCGCCGTCGCTCCACCACTGTTCCACCAGGTGCTTAAGGATGGGGTAGTAGGTGAGGATCAGGAGGGCCCCGAACCAGGCCAAGGCAACCCACGGCATGGACTTTCCCTGTGGCGACACCCGATCGGAACTCATAGCCGGGACTTCGGCGGACGCAGGCTGCGGCAATTGATCTTCCACCGACGACATAGCGATTTCAGAAAAGGGACGAAACTTCAGTTAAACACACAAAGCGTGCCTATGCCAGTTTCAATAAATTCGGGTCTTAATTAGTCAGCGGCGGAATATCGGCTTTCAGGCGGTTGGTGACGCGGCCCACCAGTCGGCGCGGGTCGAGAAGATGTTGGGGCCGGAAGTGGCGTTGCGACCAACGGTGTCCCGCTTCGAACTCGACTCCCAGAAAATATCCGATCTCGCGAAACACGCAGTACTTCACAATGCCCGACAGTTCGCCGTTGGGGTAGCACATGCGGAGCGTGGTCCCTTGCGGCACCGGCCGGTCCACTTGCAGGCACGCGCCTGAAAGCGAAATATCTTCCAGATTGGCAACGCCGCGGCGGGTGCGGCCACTCTGGTCTTTCCACTGCACGTCCACGAGGTCCGCACAGAGCATTCTGGGTTCAACACGCCTGTCATGCATTGATCGTAATTCCGTCTCTGCTACTTCAATCGGCGGGAAGTTCAGTTAGCCGGTGCTTTCCGCCTTAGAGAAAATCGCCCTAAGTGATGGTTAAGGCGACTACCTAGGACTCTGGTTCCAAGCCGATTGGTACCATGATTCAGAAGAATCCGCAATGGGAACACCTTTCGCAGAGATCCGAGTTTTCGCCTCCCGAATCGGTACGATACGGTCAATTTTGCTCCATGTTGCGCTTCTCCTGGCGTTCGGAATCTGGATTCCCAGAATGAAAGGCTTGGATTTCCTAGACACTCCGGTGCTGGGCGCCTACGCCTGCCTGGGTCTGATTTTCGCCGCACCGGCGGCAGCCCAGGCGTTTCCGGACCATTTCCCGACCTTCCGCCAGGCGCTGGCCCGCGTGTTCGCCAGCGTGTTGTATGGCGAACTGGTGGTCGCCGCGTTGCTGGCCGCCGGCATCGGAACCATTTATGTCACGCGACGCGGAGGGTTCGTACCGACGCCCGATTGGGAAACGCTGGCCGGCTGCGCTCTGTTCGGCCTCAGCGCGTCGGCGATGCTCGCGTCCCTGGCGGCCTGGGTGACGGTCGAATTCTCACGGCGGATCGCGATGGTTTGTTTGCGCGTGGCGTTCTTCGGACTGCTGATCCTCTTTTACTATCGCGGCCAACGGTTGCCCGACGTTGGTCTTATCGGAGCCGCGGCGTGTCTGGGTCCAGCCGCGATATTCCTCGTATTGCTGAGAAGGACCTGCCGGTGATCGCGGTTCCTTATCACCTGGGGCGTCGGGCGGTCGAGGTGGGGCGCGGTCCTCTGGTTATTCAGGACGCTCTGAAGCAGCCCTGCGTCCTGATCGAAGGCGACGGCATTTCGGACGTCAACTCGAAACTCGCGCAGGCCGTCGCGGCGCATTCTCGCCCCGCGCTCGTGCTCGCCGGAAACTGCAATTCCTGTCTGGGGACGCTGACCGGGCTTGGTCACGATCCGGGCATCGTCTGGTTCGATGCGCATGGCGATTTCAACACGCCGGAAACCAGCATCAGCGGCGCGCTGGAAGGGATGTCCCTGGCCATTGCCACCGGCCATTGCCATCCGGAACTGATGTCGCGGCCGGTGGCGGAAGAAAACGTCATCCTGGCCGCGACGCGCAGCCTGGATCCGCACGAAGAAATCCGCCTGCGCCGGTCACGTATTAAACTCGCTTCGCGCGATGCACTCTTCCCCGAAGTGAATCGCCTTGCGAAGCGGGTAAACGCCATCTATATGCACCTCGATCTGGACGTCCTCGACCCGTCGATCTCTCCAGGTGTCAATTTTTCCGAACCCGGAGGAATTTCGCCAGATCAGCTCTTCGGAGCCGTACGGCACGTGATGGCGACCGGCAAGCTAGGCGCGGCGGCGATCGCGAATTTCAATCCCGACCGAGATCGCGAGAATCGGACATTGGGAATCATCCGACAGTTGATCGCGCTTTTGGCGGCCGATCCCCGGGCTTACGCCACGGGGTTATAAACCCGCACGTCAGTGCGGGGATTGGGTTGCTATGCTGGTCGAAGCTTCTCGCCGAATGACAATCTATTCCCAAGCCCCGTGCCGCGTCGACCTTGCCGGCAGCACTCTCGACATCTGGCCTCTGTACCTGTTTCATGAAAACGCCGTCACGGTAAATTTCGCCGTCGACCGCTACACGCGAGCCCGCATCGAGCCGCGTCCGGACGCGAAAATCATCTTCCGCTCCACCGATCTGAATCGCGACGCGTCGTACGATTCGCTTGGGGAACTCTTAAACGCAAAAGCTCATCCGCTCGCCCTCGCCGCCGAAATCGTCCGCTTCTTCCGCCCCGCGGGAGGATTCCATCTCGAAACGGGCTCCGAAGCCCCGGCCGGCGCCGGGATTTCCGGATCCTCCGCGCTGATCATCGCCACCACCAGCGCCTTCAATAAATGGCTCAAAACCGGCTATTCCATCGAAAAGCTGCGAGAAATCTCGCAGAACATCGAAGCCCGGCTGATCAAGGTGCCCACCGGCTGCCAGGATTATTATCCGGCCATGTATGGAGGCGTCAGCGCCATCGAACTGGGCTGCGCGGGAATTAAAAGGATTGCACTCGACGTCGCGCCGGAGGAACTGGAAGCGCGCGTCGTCCTCGCCTATACCGGCGAGCCTCGCAATTCCGGCATCAACAACTGGGAGGTGACCAAGAGCCACATCGACGGCAATCGGAAGGTATTCAAGAATTTCGCAACCATCGCCGCGATCGCCGTCGCCATGCGCGCCGCCGTTGAAAAGCACGACTGGACCGAGGCCGCGCGTCTGCTGCGCGAGGAGTGGGCGCATCGCCGCAAGAACGCCCCCGGAATCTCGACACCTCTGATCGACCGCATGATTCATGTCACCCGCCGCAAGGGTGCGCTGGCCGCGAAAGTTTGCGGAGCCGGCGGCGGCGGATGCGTGCTGTTCCTGGTTGAGCCCGATGCGCGCGAAAGGGTCGCGTCTTTGATCGAGAAGGAAGGCGCGACCGTGCTTCCGGTCAAAGTCGCGCGCCGCGGCGTGCAGGTCCGCGTCCAAAATGACTGAGTGGCAGACGCCCTTTCCGGGCGGCTCTCCGATAAGCCCAGCAGCGTCGGCGGGAACGCAGGCGCGCCGCCATTATTGGCGGCCCCACCTGATCAAAGCGCGTGCAGCATGAATGACAAACCCAAGAAACACGACCTGCTCGGCTTGATCCTGCGCGTCGGCCTGTTTGTGTTCATCGGCTGGCTGAGCCTGCAAATTTTCGGAATCACGCTGTTCTGGCTCACCGGCAGCGGGGTCATCACCGCGACCATGTCGACTTTCGCGTCGGCCGCGCTCGCCAACGCGATCACGGTTCGTATTTACGAGCGCGGAGAACTCTCCGCGCTCGGCTTAGGATGGGCCAAAACTTCGTCGCGCGAATTTCTTCTGGGATTGGGATCGGGAGCAGGCGCTGCATGCTTCGTGCTGCTTCTGCCCATTTCCACTGGGGCTGCGTTTTTCGCGAAAGTTCCAGCGTCCGAACATGTCTGGGCCAGCGTGGCCTTTATTCTATTCGTACTGCTGTTCGGCGCATTCGGCGAAGAAATGCTATTTCACGGCTACGCGTTCCAATTGCTGATCCGCCGCGTGGGCCCGTTTGCGACCATTCTTCCGGCGGCCGTGCTCTTCGGCTGGGCACACATGGGCAACGAACATTCCAGCTGGCTGGGCATCGGCAACACCATGCTGTTTGGCGTCCTGTTCGGCTACGCATATTTACGCACCAGTGCGCTCTGGCTGCCCATCGGCCTGCACTTTGGATGGAACGTTGTGCTACCCCTCGCCGGCGCGAATCTCAGCGGGTTTACAATGGGTGTGACCGGTTATGAGCTCCGCTGGAAAACGACCGATCTGGTCAGCGGAGGCGCTTACGGACCGGAAGGCAGCCTGTTGACGACCGCAATCGTTATGGTGCTGTTTTTCGTGCTGCATCGCTTTACGGCGGTGGAAGAAGATTGAGGTGCTTATGGCGCGAATTTCTCCGCGAGTCCTGGCGGCGTTCATCGCCGTTGCGTCGCTTCACGGCGACCAGAAGAAACTCACCATGGATCAGCGCGTCGAACTGCTGCGCGGGCTGACCAGCGAATACGCCACTGTAAAATCGCCGCTGCCGCGCTCGAAAAAACCTCTCGAATTCAACGCCGACGGCACCTGGGATAAAGAACAATGGCTGGCCGTGGGCAAGCAGATGGGCCCCGCCGCGCGCGTCGGCGACCTGGTGCAGGTGACGCACCTCACCATTGAGAAGGACGCGATCGTGTTCGAGATCAACAACGGGATGAAGCACACCGGCGGATCGTGGAAAGACCACGTGCAGGTGGGCATCGGGGGCGGCATGGCTCCCATTTCGCGCAGCGACGCCAACGCTCCGGGCGGCACCAGCATCGTGCTGAAATTTCCCGAAGCGATCGGAGAAATCACGTCGGCCGACGTGAAAAAAATCCTGGCTCCGGTGCTCGATTTCGAAAAACACAGTGCCACGGAAAATTACGCCGACACCTTGCCCCCGGAAGTGAAGCAGGCCATCGCCGAAAAGAAGCCGATTGAAGGAATGGATCGCGACCAGGTGCTGCTCGCCATGGGCCGTCCCTTGCGGAAATCGCGCGAATCGAAAGACGGGGTGGATTATGAAGACTGGATCTACGGAACACCCCCCGGCCGCGTGACGTTCGTGACGTTCTCCGGCCCGAAGGTCGTGAAGATCAAGGAAACCTACGCCGGCCTGGGCGGCAGCATCGCGGAAACCCCGAAGCAGCCTTAAAAATCGGGTGGTCGCCGATTCCTTCCATGTCGACACCTAGCCGCGATGGTCAGGCAGCCGGCATGCACCCTCGAAAACACCGCAGATCCGGGTGGGGCGGGCCATCGGCCCGCAATCGCCCACTGGGCGGCTTCTGGCACGTCGTTCGCCAACAAGAGCCGCCTGGTAGGCGGCTGCGGCCTGTAGCCCGCCCCGCGCCACCGGGCTCACTTTCATGTCCATCGTTGCCCAGTCGCTGGGCAAGGCATGCACTCATGAAATGACTGGGACCCCTTACCAGGAACCATCGTTTTGGATGATACATTAGTCCAATGCAGACGACGAAGTGCCGCAAATGTTCGAGCGACCTTCCTGAAAACAGCCGCTTTTGCCTCGCTTGCGGCACGGCAGTTTTTTCCGATTCCTCGGCCACCGAAACGGTCGCGACGTCGAATTCCCAGTCGTCGAAACTACGTGTTTCTTCTTCCTCCGCCAGCGACGGACGGTTTCTCCCCGGCGCACTTCTCGCCGCGCGCTATCGCATCATCGCCAAACTTGGCCAGGGAGGCATGGGCGAGGTCTATCGCGCCGACGACATGGTGCTCGGCCAAGCCGTTGCGCTGAAGTTCCTGCCGGTCGAGGCCACCGACAATCCCATCGCGCTGGAACGTTTCCGCAACGAAGTCAAAATCGCGCGCCAGGTCTCCCATCCCAACGTCTGCCGCGTCTACGACCTGGGCGAAATTAACGGCCAGTTGTTTCTTTCGATGGAGTACGTCGATGGCGAAGACCTAGGCGTCCTGCTGCGCCGCATCGGCCGCCTGCCTGAAGCCAAGGCGCTCGAAATCTCCCGCAAGCTGTGCGCTGGCCTCGCCGCCGCGCATGAAAAAGGCGTCCTGCATCGCGACCTGAAGCCGGGCAACATCATGCTCGATTCGCATGGCCAGGTCCTGATAACGGATTTCGGCCTCGCGGCGCTGGCTGGACATGTGGAAGGCGCCGAGGTTCGCAACGGCACGCCCGCCTACATGGCGCCAGAGCAGCTCGACGGCAAGGAAGTGACGGTCCGCAGCGAAGTTTATTCGCTGGGGCTCGTTCTCTACGAAATTTTCACCGGCAAGCGGCCGTTTGAAAGCTCCACCATCGCCGACCTCATTCGCACGCGCAACGAAAGCACGCCGGCCAATCCTTCGACCCTGGTGCACGACATGGATCAGGCTGTGGAACGCGTCATCCTTCGCTGCATGCAGCGCGATCCCGCGCAGCGGCCCGCCTCGGCGCTGGCTGTCGCGGCGGCTCTGCCCGGAGGCGATCCGCTGGCCGCCGCGCTGGCCGCCGGCGAAACTCCATCGCCCCAAATGGTGGCCGCGGCCGGCGATACCATGGGCCTTTCGCCGCGCATCGCGCTTGCCTGCCTCGCCTTCAGCGTGCTCGGTGTGATCGCGATTGTCGCCTTCGGGGTAAGAGACAACGGGCTCGAACTCACCGGCGCGAACACCTCTCCCGAGGTGCTGCGCCACAAATCGCAGGAGATTCTCGCCCAGTTAGGCTACACCGGCATGGTGGCCGACAGCACCGACGGCTTCAGCTACCAGACCGATTCCCTTCGTTATGAGGAGCAGCAGGCCGGCACCAAGCCGGAGTGGATGCACATTCTCATGAACCGGCCTCGCGTCCTGTATTTCTGGTATCGCGAAAGCCCGCGCGCGATGATCCCCGCGTTCTGGCGCGATCAGAACATGACGCCCGGTATTCCCCAGGAAGACGAGCCGCCGCGCAACACGCCCGGGATGACGTTCGTCAAGCTGGACGATCAGTCGCGGCTGTTATATTTCGAAGCGATGCCGCCGCAGTTGCAGGAGGCCGCGGAACCGCACGCGCCGGTGAATTGGAGCGCTCTGTTCAAGCTTGCCGATCTCGATCCCGCGCAGTTCAATTCCGCCGAACCTCTGTGGGCTTCCCCAGGCGCCTCCGATGAGCGGATGGCATGGACCGGCACGCTGCCGGGAACGACGTATCCGCTGCGGGTTGAGGGGGCGGGATGGCGAGGCAAGCCAGTGATGTTCAAGCTGGTGGGACCGTGGACAAAGCCTGGAAGCGCGCAGATGCTGACCTCGGGCGAGAAGGCGCGTGTCCTGATCCTGATGAGCTTCGGGACCATGATATTTGTGGTGCCCGGATGGCTCGCCTGGCGCAACGTCAGGCGAGGTAAGGAGGATCGGCTCGGCGCGTCCCGGCTGGCGCTGGCGATTTTCTGCGTGCAATTGCTGATATGGATCCTGCGCGCGCACTTTGTCGCCGCGCTGGGAGAATTCGCTCTGTTCGTGCTGGCGCTGTCGGCGGCGCTGTTCAACGCTGCGCTGGTCTGGACCATGTACCAGGCGCTCGAACCCTACGTGCGCCGCCACTGGCCGCACTCCATCATTTCCTGGAGCCGCCTGATCAATGGGAAACTGCGCGACCCGGCAGTCGGGCGCGATACGTTGTACGGAGTCGCCCTGGGAACGCTGTGGATGCTGATCGGCGCCGGCCGCGCCCTCCTCACGCGCGGTATGGGAGGTCAGCCGTCGTTCGACAATACCGATTATCTGCAAGGCGCGCGCAGTGCTTTGGGCGCCTGGATGGTGAATGTGCCGGGAGCGGTCCAGGGCACGCTCATTTTTTTCTTCATGCTGTTCATCCTGCGCGTCCTGCTGCGAAACCGCTGGCTGGCCGCGGCGGTGTTCGTGGGAATATGGACGGCCGTCCAGACGCTGGGGGGCGGCCATCTGGCGATCAACGTTCCCATCCAGATCGCGATTTACAGCATCTCCGCTCTGGCGCTGGTTCGTTTCGGCCTGGTGACGCTGGCCGTAGCCGTTTTCACGGCCGATTCGATGGGCAATGTTCCGATGACGCTGAACCCGTCGCTGTGGTATTTCAACGCGACAGTCTTTGTGACGATGGCGGTCCTGGCGCTGGCCGTGTGGTCGTTCAAGGAAGCCACGGCCGGCCAGAGAATCTTTTCGGCCGACCTGCTCGAATAACCACTGTCTATCCGCTCCCTGACGGTCGCGGTTCATCGAACCGCCATGCGTCAGCATGCGGACAGACGAGCAAGCTTACTGAATTGGCAGGTACACCATATCCGTGAACCCCTCATTGGTCTGAATCGCCACGCCGATATTCCCCGCCGCGACCACTGGAATCTTGAAATTCACCTGGTACAATCCCGCCAAAGTCGGCGCGAGCCCGGCGTAATAAATCTGGCTTGCCGGCACCTGCACGCCGCCCACGTAAATCGCGATGCCCCCGGTAATTACCGCCAGTGGAGCCGACCCCGGCGCCGCCGCACCGTCCTGCACTTTCGGATTCGTCGCGCCCAACCCGGTCAGGTACATAGAAATGATTTCTCCCTGCGTGGCCGGGCTCGTCGCGCTCACCAATGAATAATCCGAGTGTAGAGCCGCCGCGCTGCCGATCCCGTTTGCCGGAATGCTGAAAATCCCCGGCGATGTCGGCGCCAGAGGTACCGTCACCGCGTTCGATTTCGTCCCGCCCACCGTCACGACGATGGTCGCTGTCGACCCGGTAACGGCGAACGGCACAATCGCGCTGATCTGCGGCGGGGATGCCAACCCGTAAACCGAATACACCGGCGCAGGTGTCCCGTTCACCGTCACCGAAACCCCGGCCAGAGTTGTCAAGAACGGAGGTGCCGAGGCATTCGCATTCGTCGCTGGAAACCCCGATCCAAACAGTGTCATGACCCCTCCCGGCGAGATCGGATACCCAGGCGGCGCGAAGCTGGCCGCGTTCAGAACGCCTTGTGGATTCAGAAAAACTCCCGTCGCCGATTGCGGCGCCAGCAGCGCGCCGAAGTAAAGCTCATAACTGGTCGAGTTGAAAATATCCACTCCGCTCGACGCAAACGTGGTCGTATTCACGTCGACATTCACGTGCCCCGGCGCCGACGCCCATACCCCCGACCCGTCGCCGGCCAGGTTATAGGTAATCAGCGGCGAGGCGTCGAGCAGACCGTCCGTCTGCTTCGTCCTCCGCGCCCATATCGAATCCCCCGCGCCATCCGCGTGAACGCAGCCGACCACCGACGTCAGCCGCGCCGGTTGGGTGTCGTACCTCATTCCAGCAGCCCAGTAAAATCCAGTGAAACTGGCGTTGGTCGCCGTTCCGCTGCCGTAGTTCTTGATCCCGACAATCAGCCCGTGGCCTCCCGCGGAAAGCGACCCTCCGATGAAGTACACTCCCGACGCGGCCACGAAAATATTCTCCGTTCCGGAAATCAGCTGTTGATTCGGCGTCAGCCCGGGTGTCAGCGGAAACGTCATTGTCCCCGTCGCGTCCGAATTGATGGCGTATGTCATGGGGCTCACGGTCTGATTCAGAAGGATGTTCCCCAGGTTCGCGGCTTGTCCCGCGACCGCGGTTTCCGCGAAACTCCCCGCCCCGTTCGCCGTGAGCTTGAAATTCGTATTGCGGACGTTGGCCACCCCACCGCCGGGAAACTCCAGGCTCGACACCCAATACGAACCCGATAATGTCTGGTTCGACGCCCCCGACGGCGCCGGTATTGCTATAAATATGTCGAACAGCGCCGGCCCGGCTTCGGTCGAGGCCCCGACTAGCGCGCCCTGCCCCAGCCGGGCATTCAATGTGACGCCTGATTTCAGGGGGTTATTCAAGGTCGCGAATCCCCCCGCGCTCACCGTGTAAGTGCCTGTTCCACTGAGAGATGCGGCCGGAATCGTACCCGCAAGCTGCTGCCCGGCGACGGTGTAATTGCCGTTCCCGTCGAAGGTGATGGTCCCCTCGCCACTCATTTTGTTGGTAACGTTCGGCGACGTTGATCCATCCGTAAGAAGCATCACCTCGCGGAAGAAGTACTTCCCGTTCAGCGACTGATTCGTCGAAATCTGACCCCATGCCATCGCTGTGGCTATAAGAAGGAAACAGCTTGTTTTCATGTTTATCCCCGGTACTGATAACTCTAACCCGTCAGATCCCCCATCGACCCGGCGGTGAACGGGTTTTAATTGTACTGGGACAACAAAAAAGCCCTATTTCGAGAACTCTGCTAGGAAAGCAGGGTTCTATCATCCAGACTGGTAACGGCGGAGGACGCGCTCGATGAAGAAAAGCTTCTTTATAATCTCATCCTTAATCATAGGTTTGGCGGCGAGCGGTATCCTGGTGGCGATTCACGCCCAGGAGCCGGTGCAGAATCAGCGCGCCGAAGGCGCCTCCACCACCGACCATTCTGATTGCTTGATGTTCGGCCCTCAGCGCGAGCGCTACGCCAACCAGGCCCTCCATGCCCTCAGGCTGGGCCAGACGACGGATCAGGTCAGCGCCATCCGCATGGCCACTACGATGTCGGCAAATCCCGCGTTTTCCGCTCCCGGCGGCAGCCGCACTTCTTCGGCCGATACCTCTAGCGCGAATCTCATCGACGGCTATATTTTCCCCGCTCTGAAGGCGCAAGGCGTCACGCCCGCCCGAATGACCAACGATTACGAATTTGTGCGCCGCATTTATCTGGATATGACCGGCCTCATCCCCACCGCCGCCCAGGTCACCAGCTTTGTGGCGAACAACAGCCCCACCAAGCGCGCCGATCTCATTGAAACCCTCTTCGCCGCCCCCCGGTGGCTCGATAAATGGACCATGTACTTCGGGGACCAGTTCAAGGCGGCCTCCAGTTTCCCGAGCTCCGGCACAACGCTCTATGCCGGCGGACGCGATGGGCTGAACACGTATATCCGCACCGCGCTCACCAACAACACCGGCTACGACAAAATGGCGCTCGCCCTCATCGCCTCCCAGGGGACCAACAATTACACCCAAGGCGAACTGAACTGGATCATCACCTCGCGCGTCACCGGAGGCCCCAATCAGGACGTATGGGACGGCGAAGCCGCCGCGGTGGCCGAGACTTTCCTCGGCATCTCGCACATGAACTGCCTGCTGTGCCACAACGGCCGAGGCCATCTCGACACCATCAGCCTGTGGGCCGGCAACTTCACCCGCTATCAGGCCTGGGGCATGTCGTCGTTCTATTCGCACATCGCGCTGCGCAACCCGGCGCTCGATTCCACGGTGAAGAACGGACCCACTTACTGGTACGCCGACGACGCCGGATATAAAACCGACTACGCTTTGAACACCACCACCGGCAACCGCCCCGCGCGCCAGCCCGTCGGAACCCAGACCACCGTCCCGCCGCTCTATCCTTTCTCCAGTCAGGGAGCGATGTCCGGCCTGAATTACCGACAGTCGCTCGCCGCGCATGTCGTCGCCGACCGCCAGTTCGCCCGCGCCGCCGTCAATTATATGTGGGCCTACTTCTTCGGCATGGGTATCGTCGATCCGCCCGACCAGTTCGACCCGGCGCGCCTGGACCCGAACAATCCTCCGCCATCGCCCTGGACGCTGCAGCCCTCCAATCCTCAATTGCTGGAGGCGCTGACTACCGATTTCATCAACAGCGGCTACGACGTGAAGCACCTGATGCGGACCATCGCCAATTCGCAGGCGTATCAACTTTCTTCCGATTACGATCCGGCGGTCTGGAATCCCAACTGGCAGCCGCTGTTCGCCCGCAAACTGGTGCGCCGGTTGTGGAGCGAGGAAGTGGCCGATTCCATTTCTTTGTCCAGCAACGTCGCCAACAAGTTCACCTTCGATAACGGAATCGTCTCGGCCTGGGCGATGCAGTATCCCGAGCCGGCCAAGGAAACCAGCGCGCTTCTGGCCGCGTTCCTGCCGGGCAATCGCGACGATCAGCCGCGCAAGCAGGACGGAGCCATTCAACAGGCGCTGGCCCTGATGAACGATTCGACGGTGATGAACAAGCTGGTCTCGACCGGCACCGGGGCGTCGCAGAGCCTGCTGGGCCAGGCGCTGGCGATTACCGACAACACGGCCGCGTCGAATCTGCTGTGGCTGAATATTCTGTCACGCTACCCGACCTCAGCGGAAACGGCCTCGGCGCTTTCGTTCCTCTCCACCGGAACCCGTTCGCAAAAAATGCAAGAGCTGATGTGGACCTTATACAACAAGGTCGACTTCATGTTCAATTACTAAGGAGCCTCGCCATGAACAAGAACAACATCAAAAAAATTCTGGCATCGAATCCCGCGGCGCGGCCTTCCTACTTCCGCCGCCCCCACTGGACGCGTCGCAATTTCTTCCGCCTGGCCGGCGCCGGCATCACCGCGTCGTTCCTGGCCAAGGAAGCGGACGCTCAGGCGCCGGGCACCTGCACCAGCCAGAACATGACGACGATCAACAAGGCCACCAACGTCATCTTCATCCTGATGGCCGGCGCTCCCAGCCACGTCGACACGTTCGATTTCAAGAACACAGCGGGCGTCACCCCGGCCGCCGCCGCGCCGCAGACGGTGAACGGCATTCTGTGGCCCACCGGGATTCTGCCCAAGCTGGGCGCGATGACCAGTCAGTTCTCGCTGGTGCGCTCGCTGCAGGCCCACGCCCTGGTTCATAGCCTCGGCCAGACCTGGGTGCAGATCGGACGCAACCCCGCCGCCTCGCTGGGCAACATCGCGCCCAACATCGGCAGCATCGTCGCTCTGCAAAAAGCGCCCGAACGCCAGCCCGGCCACGTGCTCCCCACGTTCCTGGCGCTGAATTCCGATGGCGCGGTCAGTTCCGGTTATCTGGACGCGACGTACGCTCCTTTCAAAGTCGATCCGACCACCGCCGGTCTTCCCAACACGACGAATACGCTGGGCCAGACGCGCTGGCAGGAAATGTATAACCAGATGCACGCCGAAGACGACGTGCTGCGCGTGAATTCTCCGCTCGGAACGCCCGTCGGCGACATGGACTCGCTGTATACGTCCGGAACGGGGCTGATGTACGATCCGACGGTGGCCAGCGTCTTCACGTATTCGTCGGCCGATTCGACGCGCTACGGCGGCAGCTCGTTCGGCAACGCTCTGATCGTGGCGAAGCAGGCGCTGGCCGCCAACCAGGGCACGCGCTTTATCCAGGTCACGCTGGGCGGGTGGGATATGCACGTCGATATTTACGGAGAGGCGGGGAATAAGAACGGAACCAACATTTTCACTCTCGGCAAACAGTTCGACGCCGGCGTGGCCGCGTTGATCGGCGATTTGCAGGCCGCCGGCATGCTGGATTCGACCATGATCGTCGCCCTCGGCGAATTCGGCCGCACCCCTGGTTTCACCGCCGCGCTGGGGAGGGATCATTACCTGAACCAGTTCGCGTTCTTCGCCGGCGGAGGCGTAAAAGGCGGCCGCGTCCTGGGAGTGACGGACGCGACCGGAGCCAACATTCTCGATAACGGCTGGTCGCAAAATCGGCCGGTGAATCCCGAAGATATTGAAGCCACGATCTACTCGGCGATGGGGATCGACTGGACCACGATCTGCTACAACGACCCGTTCCATCGGGGCTTCGAGTTCGTCCCGCAGTCGCTGGGCCCGGACTACTATAACCCGATCAACGAACTATTTAAATAATCGCCGGTTCTCCCGCCGTCTAGCCCCATGCGTCAGCTTGGGGCTAGCCCATCGAGTAGAAGAACTCTTCGTGTACAATCTTCCCGTCCTTGACGGTGTACAGCGCAGCCTCGTCCATCATAAACCGCTTCCCGGCCATCGGCCCGGCCTTCGCCGTCACATCGTAGCTGAACCGCACGATGAACCGGTCGCCATGCGGAAACGGCCCCTGAATGTCCGCCTTGTGGACCTCGTGGTTGGCTGCCCACCATTCCCCTTTGCCCTTCGTCGCTGCAATGCCTTCCGATGTAGCCGACCCTCCCGGAGGCGCGCCGGCCTCGACGCTGACGATGTGGGGGCTGTAAAGCTCGTCCATCGCCTCCATGTGCTTGCCTTCCTTGCACATCTCAACCAGCTTCTTCCCGACGGACATAGTATCGCTCATAAGAATCCTCGCCTAAGATTAGATCACATCTCAATTACTGAAAAATGAGTGCCTTGACGATTATCCGCCATTGGCGGATAATACGGAACGTGGAGCTGGTCGAGACGAGTATAGGCATTTTCAGTCGCGCCTCGCCGCGAATCCCGAACTTGGCGCACTCATCCGGGGCGGCGGTGGCGTACGCAAAGTTCGCTTGGCCGTCGGAACACGAGGAAAAAGCGGAGGGGCGCGCGTCATTTACTACTGGGCAGTGCGACGAGACATCATCCTGCTGTTGTTCGCATATCCCAAGAACGTAGTGGCGGATCTGACCCTGAAGCAGGTGGCTCAGCTAGCGAAAGTTGTGAAAGAGGAGTTCGGTCATGAAAAAAGAGATGTTTAAAGAGCTGCTAGGCAGCGTGCGTGAAGCCGGGTCCATTCTGCGAGGCCAGAAAAAAGCCGCTCGGCGGACCGCGATTCGCCAACCGGAAGTCCGCGCCATCCGCGAACGAACCAGCCTCTCGCAATCCGAATTCGCCCGCCTGATCGGCGTAAGCGTGAAAACCCTCCAAAACTGGTAACAGGACCGCCGTCGCCCAACCGGCCCGGCAGCCGCGCTCCTCAGCATCATCGATCATGATCCAATGCTCGCGGTAAAAGCGATTCATCAGGCTTAACAGGTGCAGCCCGCCAAATGTTTAATCGCGACTTTGCCCCTGGTCCTCTGTGCGCAGACAGAGGGCCGAATGGAGCTTTCCGTCCAAGCTGCGGCCACGAAGCATGTCCACGGTGTAAGTTGGCGCGCGAAGTCAGTGATCACCGGCGATTTTAGCTGCCGCGGCAAAACGGAGACGGCCATTCTGGGCACCAGTAAATCCGAGATTGTGGTGGCGGTTTTTCTGGACGGACTAAAGCGCGAACCACAAGTACTCCGGTACTCCGCCACAGTCCGAGACGCGGCTTCTGCGGTACTCGATATTGAAAGCCTGGATCTTGATCGCGAGGAGGAACTCGGGTACGCCTTGCCGGGCTTTCGTCGATCGAATACCTGCAAAGGCCTGAACCTCAGCGATGGCCGAAGCGATTCAGCGCACATCTATTGGAATCACGAGTCTCGCCGGTTTGATGACTGGGTTCCTTAACCGGGCTCCTGGCTCCTCCTTCTCCAAACCTCCACCAGCACCACCCCAATCACCACCAACCCGACCGATAACCCGATCCACAACCCCGGCGCGCCCATCCCGTACCGGAAACACAATAACGAACCCAGCGGCAGTCCGATCAGCCAATATCCGGTGAAGTGACAGAACATCGGGGTCCGGGTATCTCCCGCGCCTCGCAAGGCGCCCGTCGCGACCACCTGCAAGCCGTCGAATAGTTGGAAAAACGCGGCGATTCGCAATAGCACCACGCCAGCCGCGATCACGTCCGCCTCCGGCGTGAACAACCTTGCGATCCAATGAGCAAAAATGAGCAGCGCCATCGCCGCGCAGGACATCACCGCCGCGCCTAATCCCAGTGCCGTCCAACCTGCCCGTGCCATCCCCCCATGATCGCCGCGCCCGATCGCGTGGCCCACTCTTACCGCCGCCGCGGAGCTGATTCCCAGGGGCATCATGTACGTCATGCTGACCGTCTGCAATGCGATCTGATGCCCGGCCAGCGGAATCGCGCCCAATTTTCCGATCAGCACGGTGACCACCGCGAACACTCCCGTTTCGAGGCCGATCTGCCCCGCCGCCGGCATCCCGAGGCGCAGCAGCTCTTTCACCCTCGCGAAATCCGGCCTCCACGACACGTGCGCCAGTTCGGGTTCGTTTCGCAAAATCACCGCGCCCAGCACCACCGCCTGGTAGATGCGAGAAATAAACGTTGCCCATGCCGATCCTTCCGCTCCCATGGCAGGCGCCCCCATGTTACCGAACACGAAAACCCAGTTGCAGAAAATATTTATCAGGTTTGCCGTCAACAGCGTGATCATGATTGGCCGCACAATGTTGATCGATTGCAGGAATCGCCGGAAGCCGAAAAACAAGATGAGAGTCGGCGCGCTCCAGTTCAGCACGCGCAGATACGGCTGCGTGACGCTCATCACCGCGGGGTCGATGCCCCAGGCGGAAAGCAAAGGATTCAGCAGCCAGATCAACCCCATCACCACCGGAATCAGAAACAGCGACAACCACACGCCGCTGATCAGCGAATGGCGGCAATCGGCGCGATCCCCGGCGCCGTAGGATTGGGACACCACCGTATCGAGGCCGAGCAGCAATCCGCTGGCGAAAATCGCGATGCCATAGAACAGCATGGTGCCGAGGCCGACCGCGCCCATCGCCTGCGCGCTGACGCGGCCGACGAACATGGTGTCCTCGATGCCCATCGCCATCCACCCGATTTCGGCGAATACCAGCGGCAGTGCCAGGCGTACCATGGGCGAAATTTCGGCGCGCAGGCCTGATTGGGTGGTCATTCAGGATGGTTTTAAGGCTATGCTAATCCTACCGCGCATGCTCAAATACTTCCTGTTTGCCCCAGTCTTGGCTGCCCAAATCCGCCCCGTCACTGACCCTGGTGTAATCACCACCAGGCAGGCCATCACCCCCGCCGGCCTGCAATCGGTTTTTAATGGGCGCGTTTACGGCGTCGCCTTCGGAAAGACGTCCAGCGAAGTCTGGGTCCTGCACGCGCATGAGATTACCTTGCTCGACTGGCGCGCGAATAAAGCCCTGGTCCACATTCCGTTTGAGGGTGCGGCGGGGTTGGGCGGCATCCGCTACGACCCCTCCGCCGACCGGGCCATGGTCACCATCGCTAATAAAGGAGAGGCAGAACTGTGGAGCGTCAGCCGCAACGGTTCGCACACTGCCTGGAAACTCGGCGCCAGCGCCAATTCCGGAGCCCTGGCTGTCACCGGCCGCATCGCCGTGATCCCTTTGATTCATGGCAACATGCTGGCTATCGCCGACCTCCAGAAAGGCACTGTGCGAACGGTCAAAGCCGAAATCGCCCCCTTCGGCGCGGCTATTAATCACGATTCCACGGCTGCCTACGTCACCAATTGGGGTGGCCGTGTTCCTAAAGATGGCGACATCACCGCGCCGACCGGCCATCAGCCTTATGCCGACCTGGTGGTGGTCGACGAACGCGGCATCGCGTCGACCGGAACAGTCTCGCGCATCGATCTGATTATGGGAGTGGTCGAAAAGACCGTCTCTGTTGGTCTTCATCCCACCGCTCTCGCGTGGGACGAGCCTAATGCCCGGTTGTATGTCGCGAACGGCAACCAGGATTCGATTTCGGTGATCGATACCAATCAAAACAAAGTGGTGGCGACCTTCCTCTTGCAACCCTTCCAGCGAAAAGCGGCGGGTGTTGCGCCCTCCGCGCTGGCGATTGTCGGCGGCCTCCTGTACGTCGCTTGCGGAGGCATCAACGCCGTCGCGGTCCTCGACGCGAAGACGGGAAAACAGAAAGGATTGATCCCTACCGCCTGGTATCCCAACAGTTTGTCGATCGAGGATGGCCATCTCGCCATCGGGACCCTGCTGGGGGTCGGCTCCGGCTGGCAGGGCGATCCGAAGAAGCGCTATGTTCATTCGAATCGAGGCTCCATTCATGTGCTGCCCATCCCGGATGCGGCGCAGTTGGCTTCGTTTACCAGCGTCGTGACGATCAACAACCTGATGGCGCTGCCTGCGATGGATGAAAAACCCCGCGCCGCGATGCGGCCTCTGCCCATCCCGGAGCGCGCGGGCGAGCATTCGACCATCGAGCACGTCGTCTATATCGTGAAGGAAAATCGCACCTACGACCAGGTGTTAGGCGATCTCGGCAAAGGCAATGGCGATCCCTCATTCGCGATTTTTGGTGCCGATGTGACACCCAATCAGCACAAACTGGCGCGCGATTTCGTGACCCTTGATAATTTCTACGCCGCCGGAGGCAACAGTGCCGACGGCCACCAGTGGCTTACGCAAGCCAACGAAACGGATTATTGCCTGTGGCCGGGCTATGAAGGCCGCAGCTACCCTTATGATGGGTCCGATCCCATCGCGCCCTCGGCCGGTGGGTTCGTTTGGGAATCCGCACTGAAACTGAAAAAGACGGTGCGCGTATTCGGCGAATACGCGGGCGAGACGCCGACGCCTCGCGACGCCCGGGCCGAAATGCTCAAGCAATGGAAAGACGGCGCGGATTTCACGACCCGCTGGAGCATCCAGGCGCCGACCGCGTCGGTGAACAAGATCCTGGCAAGGAATTTCCCCGCCTACTCGACCAACATTCCCGATGTCGTGCGCGCGCAGATCTTCATTTCCGAGTTGAAAAAGATGGACACGATGCCGAATCTGACGCTGATCCAGTTGCCCAGCAATCACACGCAGGGAACCGCCTCCGGCGCATCGTCCGCCAAAGCGATGGTGGCCGATAACGATTACGCCCTCGGCCAGATCGTCGACGCTCTCAGCCACAGCAAATTCTGGAAAACGATGCAGATCTTCGTGATCGAAGACGACGCGCAAAACGGCGTCGATCACGTGGACGGGCATCGCACGGTCGCTCTGGCGGTCGGTCCTTATATCAAGCGCGGCGCCGTGGATTCCACGTTTTATTCGAACCCGGGAATGCTGAAGACCATCGAGCTGATTCTCGGGCTGCCGACGATGTCCCTGTTCGACCTGATCGCCGCGGACATGCGCGCGAGTTTCACAGAAAAACCCGATTTCACACCGTTCTCCGTCGAACAGCCGACGCACGATCTGTTTGAGGTGAATCCGCCGCTGAAGGCGTTACATGGCCCGGCGCGTCGGGACGCGGCGGCGTCGCTAAAGATGGAATTCGATTTGCCGGATCGGGCGCCGGCGGGGAAGTTGAATCGGATTTTGTGGGCGGATGCGAAGGGGTATCACGTGAAGTATCCAGCGTTGATGCGGAGTATTTTCGCCCCGATGGCGATGGATGTGGATGATGACGACCGATAATAAGCAAAGAGACTTTGGCCGCCGATGAACGCGGATGAACGCCGATGGAAACACGAAAGCAGTTGCAGGGCTTGGGGATCACTCCGCGATCTCGTAAACCACGAGCCGCGCGCCGCCTTCCATAAGGAGCAGATAATCGCGGCCATTCATCGATGCGAACCTTGTTCGCACGCTCCTATCGGTTGGCTCACTGATTGAGCCTCGTTGCTTCCCGGTCTTCACTGAAAAAATGTTCTCTTCGGACTTGGTGATGATGATATTGCCCGAGAAAATACCGCGGTGGGACTCCTGACGGTTTTCTCGTTCGAATGACCGTCGCTGGAGACGGGCCGACCATTTCTGCGCGGCTCGTCGGTATCCACCAAGGCGCTGAGGAAATCTGGAAGGGAGCCGCCGAGCATCTTTCCGCAGTCTTGATCGCCTTCGCGGCGAACGATCGCACCGCTTCGCATCCATTCCGAGTACTGGCACTGGCCGACAACCGCAAGATCGGGAAGGGACAAGACCGTCAGTTTGACCTGGCTACCTCCGAAAGTAGCGTCGTCTCCCGAATGCCTCGGAAAAGGGGTGAATACCTGGGCGATGAGATGTCCGACGTGATCTGATCCGTAAGTCCGGTAACTGCCGCTCAGAGCAGCTACTTCGGACGCATGGATGCTCGACACAACCTTGAGGTCGAGAAGATTGACGACCGAAACAAATTCGTCCTGGCCGCGGTCAGCCGGTCCGATGTGAAAGCCGGAGGTCACACAGACGACGAATTTTCCGTCGGGGTGACGATCAGTTTCGCGGACCATGGCCCGGCCCATTGTTTGCGATCTCCTAGAGCCAAGCCGGGCACAATGATCGTCTGCTCCTCGGGCTCCTTGTCGAGCCAGCGGCGAACGCGGGACAACCGCCACTTCCCCTTCGGGTTCGCGATGAACGAGAGCACGTCCTGCTCGGGCGTCACAGCCATCTCAAACAAGATTTTCTTGTCCCGAGGCGGACGCAGGAGGTATTCCCTTACGGCCTTCAGTTCAGCGGTTGAGTGCCCCGCCATCGCGAGGGCTACTGCCAGCATGACGAGCAAGCGCGGGGCCATCAAGAAACTATGATCTCATCCTCAAAGTTGGCTGGAGTAGGTTGGGTTTATAATCTTTTGAAAGGCCCTCACCCATGAACACTCTCCGCCTCTCTCGAATTTCGCTCCTGATCGTCTTCGCGCTCGCTGGAATCGCGCAGACGGCCAAGCGCCCTCTTAATCATCGGGATTACGATCCCTGGCGCGCGATTCAGGAGCAGACCCTTTCGCGCGACGGGAAATACTTGGCTTACTCGCTCTTCCCCGAAGAAGGAGACGGAGAGGTTGTGGTGAAGGACCTGGCCACGGGAAAAGAAGTGAAGGAGAACGCGGGGTCGGTGCCGCCTGCTCCCGATACTCAGAATTTTGAGGCTCCTCCGGAAGCGCAAGGAGGCGGCGGGCGCGGCGTTCGGCTCGCGTTTACGGCGGACGGCAAGCACTTGATCTCGACCGCATTCCCGAAAAAGGCCGACACCGACCAGGCCAAGAAAGACAAGAAGCGCGCCGATGAAATGCCGAAGTCCAGCCTTCTGATTTTTGATTTATCGGCGATGTCGTCGTCGCGCGTTGCCGACGTTGCCAGCTTTCAGGTGCCGGAGAATGGCCCGAGTTTGCTCGCGTATCTGAAAGGTCCGAAGGCTGGCGCTGCGCCGGCCACTGCGGAGAACAACGACTCCGATTATCAAGGTCGCGGCGGACGCGGGGGCGGCGGAGGTCGCGGCGGGGCTCGGACGAAGTATGGGTCGGACATGATCGTGATGGATCTGCGATCGAAGAAGGAGCGCACCTTCGAAGACGTCTCCGATTATTCGATCTCGAAGGACGGCAAGACGCTGGCGTACACCGTGGCTTCGAAGAAGGAAGAATCGAACGGCGCGTATGCTGTCGTGCCGGGGAGCGATGCGGCGCCTGTGGCATTGCTTTCCGGCAAGGGCCGTTATTCGAAGCTGACCTGGGATTTCGCGCAAAAGCAGATGGCCTTCCTGAGCGACAAGGATGACGCGGCAGCGAAGCCTCCTCTCTACAAAATCTATTTGTGGGACCGCCAGTCGGCGAGCGCGGCGGAACTGGTTTCCGAGAAGACTCCCGGGTTCCGCCAGGGCTACGCGATTTTTGAGCGCGGTCAGGTGAACTTCTCCCGCGACGGCTCGCGGTTGTTCTTGAGCGCGGCTCCGCTTTCGACCGTGGCGGCGGCCGAGGCCGACACGCCCCCTCCTTCCACCGCGACGCCCGGCCCGAATGAAGAGAAAGTGGTCGCCGATTTGTGGCGCTGGAACGACGACTACATCCAGCCGATGCAGAAGGTCCGCGCGGCGCAGGAGCGGGCGCGGTCGTATCGGGCGGTGTATCATCTGGCCGATAAAACATTCGTGCAGCTTGCCGATCCCACGATGATTGGGCTGACGCCGGACGACGACGGCCGCTACGCGCTGGGCATGGACGACCGTGCGCTCCGTCACATGGTGGATTTCGACGGAACCTACAACGATGTGTATCTTGTCGACACCATGACCGGCGCGCGGAAGATGATTCTGCCGCAGATGAAGGGCGGCGGAGGTGGCCGCGGAGGCGGCGGTGGGGTCCAGTTCTCGTCGGATGGGAAATATGTTCTTGCCTTTAAGGATAAGGACTGGTGGTCGATCAGCGTGCCGGATGGGCACCCGACCAATCTGACGTCGAAGGCCGGCTCGGCGTTCTTCAATGAGGAGCACGATACGCCCGACGCCCCGCCGGCCCACGGATCGGCCGGATTCACGAAGGACGGGAAGTGGGCTGTCATCTACGACGACTACGACGTGTGGGGTTTTTCGGCCGACGGACTGGCGATGAAGAGGCTGACCGATGGGCGCGCGTCGAAGACGCAGTATCGCGTCGTGCGCCTGGAGGTGAACGATGGAGAAGAAGAGCGAGGCATCGATCCCACCAAGCCTCTGTTGCTGCGCGCGGAGAATACGGAGACCCGCGAAACGGGATTTTATTCGCTGTCGAAGATGATGGCGGGGACGCCCCAGAGGTTGATGATGGGTCCGAAGAATTACCGGGCGCTGGGAAAGGCGAAAGACGCCGACGTGGTGATGGTGACGGCGACGACGTTCAAGGACCAACCCGATATTCAGATTACGGATTCGACGTTCCGCCAGATGAAGAAGGTGACGGACGCGAATCCTCAGCAGGCGGGGATTCTGTGGGGCACCGGCGAACTGATCAAATACCGGAACGACGACGGTGCGGAATTGCAGGCGGCGTTGTATAAGCCTGAGAATTTCGATCCGAAGAAGAAGTATCCGATGATGATTTACATCTACGAGAGGCTCTCGCAGAACGTGAATACGTTTGTGAGGCCGACGCCGGGGACTTCGATCAACATCGCGTACTACGTCAGCAACGGCTACATCGTGCTGACGCCGGACATCGTGTACACGACCGGGCATCCCGGCCAGAGCGCGTTGAAATGCGTGCTGCCGGCGATTGAAGCGGTAGTGTCGAAGGGCTACGTGAATCGCAATTCGATCGGGATTCAGGGCCACAGCTGGGGAGGCTATCAGACCGCGTACCTGCTGACGCAGACCAATATTTTTCATGCGGCCGAAGCCGGTGCGCCGGTGGTGGACATGATCAGCGCGTATAACGGCATCCGCTGGGGCACCGGTCTGCCGCGGCAATTCCAGTATGAGAAAACGCAGAGCCGCATCGGAGGCACGCTGTGGGAGGAGCCGCTGAAGTTCATCGAAAATTCTCCGGTGTTTCAGATGGATCGCGTGAAGACTCCGGTGTTGATTCTGCAAAACGACGGCGATGACGCGGTGCCGTGGTATCAGGGCATCGAATTTTTCCTGTCCCTGCGCCGATTGGGGAAAGAGGCATACCTGTTCAACTACAATGGCGAGCCCCATGGCCTGCGGCGCAGGCCGGATCAGAAGGATTATACGGTCCGAATGCAGGAGTTTTTCGACTATTTGTTAAAGGACGCTCCGAAGCCCGCTTGGATGGAGAAGGGCATTCCGTACATCGAAAGAGAGCAGGAAAAAGAGAAGCACAACGCGGTGTATACCGAGGACGTAAAGAAATAGTTTACGGCCTGAAGGCGGCTTGGATCGGTGCGCCGGTTGCGCCTTTGTAGTCGGCTGGATTCAAGCCCATCAGCTTGACGATGGTGGGCGCGATGTCGCGCTGTTCGGCGTGGGTGGAGATTTCGCCCGCGGCGGGCGTATCGGGGCCTAGGATTGCGATCCATATTTTGTCGGCTCCTTGCACCTTGCTGCCGTGACCGGACCAATCGGAAAGCATGGAACCTCGCCCATGGTCGGAGGTCACGATGAGCGTGGTCGAATCGCGGTATTCCGGCATGCTCTGGATGGTGGTCCAGAGCCGGTTGAGGAAACTGTCGGTCGCGTGAATCATGTCGAGCACGCGGTCGTAGCGTTTCGCGTGGGCCCAGTCGTCTGTCTCATCGAACGAGATCGCCAGCGCGCGCGGGTGCTGCTTCTTCAGATACTCCAGCGCGAGTTCAAACGTGAACGCATCGTGCCGCGCTTCGTCCCAAGGCGAGAGCGCAGCGTGCTGGAGACGGCTAAGCTCGGGCGAAGCAGGCGAGTCCTGATATCCAGCGTTGATGAAGATAGAGTCGGGCGTGTGCTCGGCGATGTAGTGAAAATGGTCCCAACTTGAAAAGAGCGCAACGCGATCTTTGGGGAGAGACAGCTTGCGGCGCAGGAATTCGAGAACGGTTTCGTTGGGCTGCTGGACGTCGATGTTGCCAGTGATCACATCATCTGCAGCGCGGCCGGTGAGGATCTCCGAGTAGCCGGGGTAAGAGACGCGGAAAGAATTCGTGACGTTGACGTTGTTGAGGACGACTCCGTTCCTGGCAATCGCGTTCCAGAAGAAGGGCGCGAGAGACTGGCGGTTCGCGAATCGTGCGCGCCGACCATCGGCGTCCTTGCTGGCCGGGTCCATGGAGACGGACTTTTCGCGGGCCAGCAGCGGGTCGACGCCGTGAAAGAGGTCCTGCCATCGGAGTCCGTCGGCGGTGACGAGGATAACGTTGCGGGTGCGAAGATCGGCGGGGAACGCAAGAACGGCGAAGAGGAAAAAGAAAGCGGCAAGGCCAGCGCGGTGCATGTTGGAATGGTACACTAATGGTGTTCCAGCGGAATTACGGCCAGGTAGCTCAGTTGGTAGAGCGCAGCCCTGAAAAGGCTGGCGTCGGCGGTTCGATTCCGTCCCTGGCCACCACATTTAACCTTCCCCGTTTCATATACTTGCGGGCTATTATTAGGCCCAACGGACTCTCGAAAAGTGCCTCCGTGGAGTCCATTTGGAGTCCAAACTCGTTACGGCCGCGTTCGTGGTATCCATGGGGACCGTGCGGTAGTCGATGATTTCGACGCTAAACCCTTGCCGCTCAGTCGAGTGGTATCCATGGTAGCCATCTTGACGATTTTCTCGTTGTCTCGCGATTGAGGAGACAACACGAGATTTCCTATATATGCATCCCCACGTCTACCCATTTCATGGGACGGTCGGCTGCGCGTTGGGTCTCCGCATGGGGGCGACCGCTTAGCTTACTCCTCCAAACGTTCCGCTTCGATTTTTGCGCGCGTAAAGACTTGCAGGAGGGCGCGATCCGGGTCGGTGGCGTGCGGAATTTCGCGAACCACAACCTCGCTTTTATGCTGACCGGGTTTCAGGTCAGATGCATCGATTATTCGCCGCAATAAGACTTCACTACTTCCAAACAAAAAACGATGCGAATTTCTCGCCATCCAACGATTGATCTTTCTAACCTCGGATCCGCTAGCAGACTGATATTTAACCTGCGTCCCGGCATCCCCCATCTGTAGACCAAGCTTGGCAGTCAAGGGGACATACTTGACGGCGCCTTCACTACGAATACCAACGCCGCCCAGCGAGGGATCGTGCCCCGGGGCCGGAACAATGACAAAAGGGTGGTCTGAGACGAGGAACTCTCGACCCTGCGGCGCGACCAAGAACGTCCAGTCGAGGGAACGCACATGCTTTGCGACCGTCAAGCCCATTTCGCACATCAAGACGAGAAGGTGCCCTCGTTCCGGAACCAGTTCGTACTGTTCGCTCGTAAACATGGCCACGATTTCATCTGCTTCCATTCCCAACGCCGTCCCCGTCTCGCGCTCGTAGACTCGCTTGCGCTCCTCGACGTACTCCTTTGAACGGTAAGGATGCGTCTTATTCAGCACGCCGCCATATGCTTGTTCGATCTCATCAATACCAGTTGGCGTACGAACTCTCAGATATCCAACAAACTGAGCGACGTGATCCAATTCTGAATCACTTACAGGTTGCCGGGCCTCGAGTTTTCGCAAGACTGGTCTGATTGGGGTGTCAATCAAGCGGAAAAGATCGCTTTCGATGCCCCGGTTCGTTGCGCCATCAGCCCCGGTGAAAGCATAGAGATCGTTCTCGAAGGCAACGACCTTCGGCGCGGACATGGTAATTCGATCCGTCTTGCGATCGAACATCCAAATGTCACCCGCGTCGTTCACGAAGCCGCTCAAGAACGCTTGAGAGAGGTAGTGATGTGCTTGTGCGCGCAACTGACTCTCAGTTTAATCCTTCCGCACTTTATGGACCCGGAAACGATCACGCGGCCGCAGCCGCATTTCCGACGAGTCAGCCAGAAATTGTGCGCCTTAAACCTGCGCCACTCCTTTCGCTCACTTTTCTGTTGACGACTGAAATCGCCGAGTGCTAACAAAGGGTAGAACGCTGGCGAAGCGTTCTGCAGTCCTTAGTCCTTTGGAGCGCCGGGACGCTCGTGAATCTACTCCCGCAGCAGTACCTTCTGCTGTAAGTGTGTCTCAAACATGAATCCCTCGATTCCCGTCTACAATGCTGACGGCAGTCTGTTCGCCAGCGCGTCCGAGCAACGGTTGGCGAGGCTACAGTCAGCGGGACTGGTTGATCGCGTAGTGCGCAGCCGGAAGGGTCAGGTCTTGCGGGCGATTCTCTTCACCCGGCCTGGCGCGGCGGAATCCATTTCGGCGAATCCTCCCCATCAGGAGGTTCCTGACGAATTTATGCAAACTGTGTTCGCGCCCGATGCTCTCGCCAAATTCCTCGTCTCGCGCGGCGACACTTCCGGTGCGCTCCTCGACTGGTGGAAAAATCGTCTAGCGCCGGAATTCCGGAAACGCATCCAGTTTCCGTCGAGCGTTGCTGCCCTCCGCGGTACGCAGACACTCCAGCGGGCGCCTCAGGTCGTAGTCGGTACGATTCATTCGGTGAAGGGTGGCCAGGCCGATGTCGTCTATCTTTTCCCCGACCTCAGCAAGGCCGCCGACGCGCAATATCGCAAGTGGGGCCCGCCGAGGGATTCCGTGATCCGGACCTTTTACGTCGGTGCGACTCGCGCCCGCGAAATCTTATACATCTGCTCGGCCGAGGGAGCGGCAGCAGCCTCGATCTAATTGATATGGCGGGACTTGAATGATGCTCGAAAACAACGCTAACCTCCAGGCGCTAACTGGAGGTGTCAAATTGAAACAGCGGGTCCAGCATCCGAAAGTTCACGAGCGGAAAGATCGCGGCAGTTACTACTGGTTCTTCCGATACCGGCATGATGAGTTGCGGCCGGATGGAACGATCAAAACCACTCGAAAGTTTCATACGATCGGTCCAAGCCGGGGCG